>Ga0272441_10001082_pt1 | contig 58328 bp, 49 predicted proteins | sample SSMProp6N_FD_193582 | JGI IMG/M metagenome (GOLD analysis project Ga0272441, IMG submission 193582) | Marine sediment archaeal communities from Little Sippewissett salt marsh, Falmouth, MA, United States - SSM-Prop-6N | ecosystem: Environmental > Aquatic > Marine > Wetlands > Sediment ...
GCACGAGTCTCGATGTGGGAGGAGGCCAACCGGTTCTGTTCGGGCGCCACCTGCCGCGCAGGCTGCTCATCGCGTTCTACCATGAAGGCAGACTGTACGAGTTCAACTTCTCCAAACTGCACACACGGCCGCGCCAGGCGTTTAGCGTATCCGCAGACGAGGATCGAATGCGGTGGCAGATTGTCGCCAGTACGCATCGTGCCAAGATCGAGATCGACTTCAGCTGCCCCAAGGACCACATGCTGCTGATGAACTACGAGAACCCCTCAGGCAGGAAGAACCACACCCAGCTCTGGAATGGCGGACATGCGTCGGGGGTGGTCAGGCTCTATCGTTGCCAGGGCCGAGAGTTCGCGCTCATCGATACGTTTGACGGCGAACTCGGAGGCTGTGAGTACGGGGAGTACTAGCGTACTCGACGGCAGCGCAATCGGAACGGCTGCCCGGGTTCGATCCCCGTCCACTGGCGCGTACCAGACCGCACCGTATCCGGACGGAGCCGGGACAAGTCCTCCGGGTGGCGAAGAAGCGACGGTGCAGCTTCCCTGACTGCTCCGTCCTTCCTCCTTCGCCGTTCCCGTGCCGCCCTACTCAGCCGGTGCCACCACCTCCACACGAACCCACTGGTAGTCGACGAACGGCGCACCGAGACGGATATCGTAGTAGCCAGGGGCGAGATCAGCGGTCGGGATCGCGTTCCGGGGACGCAGTACCGAACTCCTGATCATGCCTGCCGCCAGTTGAGTACTGTGTCCCGGATTCCTCGTGATCTCCGCCCGGGAACGCGGCATGATCAGGCGCATCAAGGAGGGGAATGGTGGACCAGCGAGGTGAATCCAGACGTCCGAGCGGCATGGTCGGCTTCTCGTTCGTTTGGGCCGGACAGATTCTGTCCGTCTTGGCCTCGAGTGCGAGCAGCTTCGCGCTGACGATCTGGGCCTACGAGACCTACGGGAGTGCGACAGCGCTGGGCGTCATCACGACTGCGTTTCTCATTCCCTTCATGGTGCTGACGCCGATTGCCGGCGTGTTGGTCGACCGGCACAGCCGTAAGCTGATGATGATGGTCAGCGACGTCGTTGCCGTCGTCGCCACCGTCGGCGTTCTTGTGATGCACTGCGTCGGGGGCCTGCAGATCTGGCATCTCTTCTCCGCCGCCGCGGTGATGGGACTCGGGCACACGTTCCAGTGGCCGGCGTACTCCGCAGCGATTACCACGATGATCCCCAAGGAGCAGTACAGCCGCGCCAACGGGATGATGTCGCTTGTCGAGTCGGGACCGGCCGTCTTCGCTCCGATCCTTGCCGGTGCCCTCTACCCCATCCTCGGCCTGCGCGGAATCCTGATCCTCGACGTTGCGACGTTCTTCGTGGCCATCGGCGCCCTGATCTTCGTTCACATCCCGCCGCCGCCGAAGACCGTCGAGGGCCAGGCCGGGAAGGGGAGTATGCTCCGCGAGGCGGTCTTTGGCTTCCGCTACATCCTCCAACGGAAGAACCTTCTCCATCTGCTGCTCTTCTTCCTGACGCTCAACGTGGTCATCGGCCTCGCCTTCAATGTCTTCTCTCCCTACATCCTCGCGCGGACGGAGAACAGCAGCGCCCATCTCGGCTACGTCCGGTCTGCTGCCGCGATCGGCGCGGTTGCCGGAGGACTGCTCGTGAGTCTGTGGGGCGGATTCAAGCGCCGGATGAAGAGCATCCTCCTCGGCGAGGCGCTCACCGGAGCCGTTGCGCTCATTGGCTTCGGCCTCGTTCGCAGCTTGCCGTTCTGGATTCTGGTCGCTGGCTTCGGCGCGATCTTCGGGCCGTTCGTCAACGGCGCGAGCCAAGCGATCTGGCAGTCGAAGGTCGCCCCCGACGTGCAGGGGCGTGTCTTCTCCGCCCGACGGTTCATCGCTATGGCGGTCAGCCCGGTCGTGCCAGTCGCCGCAGGCGCCTTGGCCGACTATGTCACCGAGCCGGCAATGACCTCGGAGACATGGCTGTCGCATGCGTTTGGCTGGCTCGTGGGAACCTCGCCCGGATCGGGCATGGCGTTGCAGTTCGTGATTGCCGGCGTGCTCTACGTGTTGATCGTCCTCGTTGCCGTCCTCTTCATCCCGACGATCCGCAATCTCGAGGATCAGCTCCCCGACCACGACGCGATGGAGAGGATGGAGCAAGAAGCTGACCAGCCCGCGCGTTGAGCACAGTGTCGCTCGACGCTACTCAGGCTCTGATCGCGCGGGCAGCAGGAGTTCCGGGGACACAGTGCCGGACTCCTACCCGTGCCTGCCCCCAATGGAGTACTGTGTCACCGGAACCCAGGAAGCTTCTGCGGGAAGGTCAGACCGGCGGGCACCCGACCTCCGACCTCATGCGAGACGTTCCCGAGCCTTGTGCCTAGACCTGCATGCCCCTATACTGACCGCACCAAGCGCTGACTCCGAGGGCTTTGCACCACTGCACAGCCCTGGCGAGGGAAGGGGGGGATAGCGATCATGAGAATCAGTCCTTCGACGGCAGGGCCGGAAGCTACCCCCGCCGCTGCGCGAGAGTCCAACCTCCTCTAGGGCAGAACTGCTCGCCTTCCGCGCGGGTCGCCCGTCCCGCTCCAGCTGCACCGCGTCTCGACACCTGAACGTCCGATGCTTCGAATCGTCGACGCGCAGATCGCACCACACATGAAAGAGGAGAGACAATGAGCCGAAGAGCATACGCAAGCGGCCCCTGGGCTTTGGATGATCTTATCCCTGCGGATTCGGGACCGGATATGGAATCTGTGTTCGCAGGCGTTGAGGCGGCTGTCACTGCCGTGGAGTCAAAGCGCTCGGCGCTCGTGCCTGAGATCGAAGAGGAGACGTTCGTCGAGATTCTTGGCCTGGTCGAGCAGTCTGCATACGTCACTCAGCTGCTGGATGGATACGCGGTTCTTCGCTTTTTTGCGGACACACAGGATCAAGACGCGCTCGCCTTTCGAGGTCGTGTCGACAGGATGCTCGCTGACGCAAGGAGCCGGACCCTGTTCTTCGACATCTGGTGGAAGTCGCTCGATGGCGCAAATGCGCAGCGGCTTCTCGCAGTGGCCGGAGACAAGGCCTACTACATGGACAAGCTGCGGAAGTTCGCCCCCTACACGCTCTCCGAGGTGGAGGAGCGGGTTATCGAGATCAAGAACGCCAACGGTGCCGGCGGTATGGTGACGCTGTACAGCATGATTACCGGTGGATTGACCTTCGACCTCGTGATGGATGGGGAGACACACACGCTGACGCGTTCCCAAATCTTCGACTTCGTGCGGGATGCCTCCCCGGAGCTACGGGAGAAGGCCTATCGATCGTTCCTCGGTGTCTACGACGCCCACCGTGGCAAGCTTGCCCAGATATTCAAGTACATTGCCGCCGACTGGCATGACGAGCATGTCGCACTCCGGGGAGCGCCCTCGCCGATCTCAGTTCGCAATCTCGACAACGACATTCCGGATGAGGTCGTCGACGTCCTTCTCGACTCGTGCCGAGACCATGTCGGACTCTACCAGCGATACTTCAAGCTGAAGGCGAAGTGGCTCGGGCTCGAGAAGCTGCGACGTTTCGACCTCCACGCACCCATCGGCGGAGCAGAGAGAGAGTTCCCATTCGCCGATGGCGTGAGGCTCGTTCTAGAGACATTCCGGGGCTTCTCGCCTAAGCTGGCTGAGCTGGCGGAACGCGTCCTTGCCGAAGGCCATCTTGACTCGATCCCTCGCCCGGGAAAGCGCGGTGGTGCCCTCTCCTGGGACGCGCTACCGGGCGTGACACCATGGGTCCTCATGAGCTACACGGATCGCGTCAGCGACGTGACGACGCTCGCGCATGAGCTCGGTCACGCCGTTCATGCCTTGATGGCAGCTGACCACTCGGTGCTGACATTCAGCCCATCACAGCCTCTCGCAGAGACGGCATCGAGCTTCGCCCAGATCCTTCTTTTGGAGGCGATGCTCAAGGGCGGCGATGCGCAACAGCGTAGGACACTCCTCGCGAAGTACATCGAGGACAGCTACTCCCAGATCCTGCGGCAAGCCTTCCGCGTCCTCTTCGAGCGGGAGGCACATCGGCTGATCGCGGAAGGAGCGACGCCAGACGAACTCTCGGCTGCCTACATGGAGGGCTTCCACGAACAGTTCGGCGAGAGCGTCGAGTCGGATGACAGCTTCAAGAACGAGTGGCTCAGCATCTCGCACTTCTACACAGAACCGTTTTACGACTACGCGTATGCGTTCGGCCTCTTGCTGGTCCTCAGCCTCTACCAGCGCTACAAAGAGGAGGGCGAGGTGTTTGTCCCACGCTACCTCAAGATCTTGGCCTATGGCGGATCCAAGCCCCCAATTGCAGTTCTTGACGAGGCTGGATTCGATATCCGCGAGCGTGCTTTCTGGCAGGGCGGATTCGGCATGCTGTCCGCCATGGTGGACGAACTGGAGTCTCTGTAGCGAATGTCTGCTGCGACGATCGATCCGGCCGGTGCGCTGCAACACTGCGGTGTCTGCTCCGCCGGCCGCGCGGGTGGGTATCGGCCATCGGTGTGTTGCCCCACGGTGCTAACGCCTGAGGGGATGTTCTCTCCGCTATCTCGGTGTAGCCGCATTCGGTACTCCTGGGCGAAGCGGTTGAGGTACATCGCGCCAGTGGCCGTGGCGACCGTCTCGCGAGGCACTCGTCGTTGTGCGCGTCCGCCGGGAGAGGAACGCGGATCCCGCCAATTGGCCCGGAGTCCGTGTCACACAACCGGCCGCAGGCGCCGTATCCGTACAGGGCTCGGACGATAGGCCATCGACCAGGCAGATACATTGGGCTTTGCTGAGGGGCGTCTCTACCTCTGGCTGGTCTGCGGAGAGGCCCTAGCGATCGCCAGCCCGATTGAGGCCCAGCCGTAGCGCAGAGGCTGCCGGTCCCGATCCGTACGAGCACGTATCGGGACCGCTCAGGGTTTTGCTTCTCGGCCGGGCGCGAATGCTCGGCAAGGATCATCGCCGGCCGAAAGCCCTTCGGGAATCCGTTCAGCAGGGTCGGCTACGGTTGTGCCTGTGGCTAGGGTGTCGTATCGGCCGGCGGGCGGCTGAACACGTCCCAGAACAGTGCGCACAGGTCGCGCCAGTTGCTGTGCGCGACATCCTTGGCGCAACCCTTTCCCATCCTCCCGTTGTAGTCCTGCGATGGGGCAAGAAGCGCGTCGTGTCGCGCCATGTTGTAGAGGAACCAGAACAGCGCCTCGCAAGGGTCGTCAGCGAATTGCGCGAGCGTCTCGCCCCACGTCCCGTCGTTGATGCGTCGCTGCCGCTCCCATCCCGCGAGGTACTCTGTGCAGTTGCGCAAGCCTTCTGGATCCGCGTCGCTGAAAAGGTACGCGGACGGATGGCTCACCCCGTGCTGGATCGCGGCGTTCCACGACGGGGCGCGCCGCATCGCGTCGTTGATCGCCATGTAGTAGCGTCCCACCTCGACGCTCGCAGCGGCAAGCGCATCCTCAGAGATGACGGCTTCGAGTGCGCGCAGGAAGCTGCTTGTCCACTCGCCGCCGCTGTCGCCGGGATCGGGATCCGTCGACGGATCGAGATCGCCGAACGCCGGTTCGTCGGCGGCCGAGGCCGTCCACGCTCGGGTGATGTTCCCGTGCGGGGAAAGAAGGGGCAGGAAGCTGCCTCCGTAGCCGACGTCGAGAAGCAGGTAGGTGCGGCTGGGGACGTACGTGGTCCCGGGGAAGGTTACGAGCCGCGCCAGTTCGCTTGCCGGCAGGGCGCGCCCCCCGATCCACAGCGTGCCCGGGCTCGCATGGCTGACCACGAAGAGGTAGAGACGATCACAGCATCTGTACAGCGGAATCTCCGTGAACAGCCGGGCGATCTCGGCCTCGAGAGCGCCTGGGGTGAGGTCGGGAGGTCCTAGCAGAGTGACCTTCATCCCGAGTTCCTCAAGCGCCTGCTGCACGCGGTGCACCTCCTCCGCGAACTCGCGCTCGCCGGGCTCGCCTGCTGACCATCCGTTGACGAGGAGCGCCCAGTCGAAAGGATCGCCACCGACGGGCGAGGACCCGTCAGGGACGGCGCTCGGGGTCAACGCGTGCGGACGTCCCATCAGGCCAGCCGAACCGATCCAATTCCGCTCATCCCAGTAGCTCGCCAGCTCTGTCCACAGGGATTCCCCGTTGAGCAGCGGCCACCACGCCTCGTCGTACACGTCGAAGGAGCCGTCGCGTGCGTCGATGAGCACGAACCGCGTGGGATGGCTGTAGCGTGCATATGGGCTGAGATCCAGCCACACAAACCATGTGGGGCCACGCAAGCTAAGGGGAACCGGATACGGCAGCAGCGTGACGTCTGCGGGGAGCGGGGTCGGTGCATACGGACACAGGACGTCCGCAGTGTCCAGGAGCCGCGGGTACAGGAATGCGATGTACGTCGACGGCAGCTCCAGCCGGGGCAGGATCTCCTTCTCGAAGAGCGCCGTGATCTGCTCCCTGTCGAGTGTCCGCGTTGGTCGCCGCGGCGCTGTTGCTATGACGGAAGCGAGAAGCGCTATCAGACAGGCAGCCACGAGGCACACGATCCACGACTTCCTCACGATCCCCTCCTTCGTCCGCGGAAGACAGACGGCAAGCCTGCGAGTATAGCGCGTGCGCACCCCGAGCAGGACCGCCTCGGCTCGGCCGCAAGCCGGTTCTTTGTGGGCGGCAACCGTGCTATGATGGCGATGACATCCCGCCCTCTTCGGGGCGATGCCGGAACGGTGGAAACGTTCCGGGTGGGTTAGGGTATATTGGAGGGAACGCAGGCTGCCCGTGCCGCAGCAGTTGTTGCCGGCATCCTCGGTTGCCAACTGCGGTACGCCGCACCCACAGCTAGAAGCAGGAGCAAGGAGGACACCATGCGCAGCACGCGAAAGCTTGCGCTCATGTCGGCGATCAGTCTCCTATTGGTCGCCGGGATCGGCGCGGGAGTGGTGACGGCTCAGGGAACGCCGGAGCCTATGGCGTTGTACCTAGTCGAGGAAACTGCACTGGAGTTGGGGTGCGGCGAGGTCCGTGAGGAGTATGTGGAGTTCGTCGACGCGGAGGACATCAAACTGTTTCGTCTGTTCGTCGAGCCTGGCTCGACGATCCGTGTCTCGGTGAAGGACTACGGGCAGGCGGGCGACATCTGGCAGGCGTGCCTCAGCGACTGTGTTCAGAACACCAATGTGGGGACGAATGTTGCCATCGTTCCCGATAACTGCACCACGGGCGACGGCAACACGTTCGAGTATTCGATGCCTGCGAGCGCGACGGCCGATTACGGCGAGGTTTGCCTCGCGGTCCGTGGCCTGGAGAGCGTCGGGATTTGGCCTGCGCACATGTGGCTCAAGATCGAAGTGCAGTGCGGCGGCAGCGGAATGAGCGGCGCAGTGGACGCCGTCATTCAGGGTGTGCTGTTCGGGCAGCTGCAGGGAAAGCAGCTGTATGCTCTGCCGCGGACGCTCGCTCCCGGAGAAACGGTGAGCGGCTGGAACGGTGCGCCGTTGCACGTGCCGGGCGAGGCCGAATGGTACGTGTTCATCGACCTTCATCCTGGGGCGAACTTTGAACACCCGGTACAGCATGTGTACGTGAGCGCTTCCTCGGGGATGATCACCCAGGTGGTGGAAAGCACGACGCCGCCGCGCAACCTCTTCGCGGAGATGGAAGCGGTCGGGAACCTCAATGTATATGGGCGGGCGGCCGACATCGATACGGTCGTTCCTGCGGCCTACGCCCAGCCCAATCCCCCCACACCGCCAGCCCCTCCATCCACCGTGCCGGGCGAAGCGGAGACGAACCCCCAGCCATCGCCAGGGAACGTCGCTCCCAACGCGTTCTACGGATCGCCGCCTCCGGCGACGAACAGCCTGTACGTGGAGTACGGTGGGACGTTCACCACCGTAGCCGCGACGACGCTCGGCGGATGGCTCCCGGTGTACGTGAATGTCTCGGCACCAGGCACGCTGTGGATCTACGAGTACTACCAGAGCACGGCGACGTGGAACATCCAGCCGTTCGTGCTCGGCACGACTGGATGGCACAAGTTGTGGTTCTACGGCGATGTGGCCGGCTGGCACACGATCATCGCCTACAGCGGCGGCTCGTGGACGAATTGGATCCACATCAACGTGGGGGGTAGCGCCCCGCCGCCCTCCGGCTGCGTGGTGACGCCGACATCGCTCAACTTCGGCTCCGTACTCGTCGGAGGGAGTGCAACGCAGACGTTCACGCTCACGAACAACACCTCGGGCTTCAAAGGGGGCACGATCCTCGAGTCCTGCGCTGACTACACCGTCAGCCCGAACCTCTACTTCCTCGGTCCGGGGGCGTCGACGACGGTGACGGTAACCTTCGCCCCGACCTCGTCGGGTACGAAGACGTGCACGATTGTGACCAGCGGCAGCTGTGCTAATGTGAGTTGCACTGGCGTCGGCGGTCCGCCGGTGGCACCAACGTGTACTGTCAGTCCGACGGCTCTGAGCTTCGGCTCGGTGACGCCGGGGTTCAGCAGCACCCAGACCTTCGTCATCACCAACACTGGGGCAGGGTGGCTGAGCGGAACCATCACCGAGAGTTGCTCGGAGTTCTCTGTGAGCCCGAGCAGCTTCACGCTGTTCCCGGGAGGATCCGTGTCGGTGAGCGTCACCTTCTCGCCCCTATCAACGGGGTCGAAAAGCTGCACGGTCAACGTCAGCGGTGCATGCTCCAATGTGACCTGCACTGGAACCGGTGGTCCGCCGGCGGTGCCAACGTGCAGTGTCAGCCCGACGAGCCTCAGCTTCGGCTCGGTGACACCGGGATTCAGCAGCACTCAGAGCTTCGTCATCACCAACACCGGGATGAGCGGGATGAGCGGAACGATCAGCGAGAGCTGTCCCGACTTCTCAGTCAGCCCGAACTTCTTCGTCCTGTCCGCAGGCGCGTCGGTCACGGCGACCGTCACCTTCGCTCCGTTCTCGATGGGGCCGAAGAGCTGTACGATCAACATCAGCGGCGCGTGCGCCAATGTGACGTGCACAGGGACGGGAGGGCCACCGGTCGTCCTAGGTCAGAAGTACGCTCTGCTCCTCAGCGGAGGGGTGGACAGCGCCAACAACTGGCCGCGCTATCTTAACGATCTCACGGAGATATACTGGACACTGCGGAACGTCTATGGATACTCCGCGTCTAACATCTATGTGCTCTACGCGGACGGGTCCGGCCCCAGCTGGGTCACGACCTCCGCTACCCGAGCCAATCTGTTCTCCACGTTCTCCATGCTGCAGGGGATGATGGGGAGCAACGATGAGTTGATGGTATTCGTCACCAACCACGGCGGCCAAACCGTGGCCGGCACGAACCAGGCCAAGATCTGGCTGTGGAACTACGAGTCGATCGCCGACTGGGAGTTCGCGAACCAGATCAACCTGCTGCCCAGCGGAGCGAAGAAGTACTTCGCGTTTGGCCAGTGCTACAGTGGGGGGATGGTTGACAATCTTGCCGGGCCGAATCGCCACATCGCGACGGCCTCCGGATTCAACGAGCTATCCTGGGCGTGCGATGGAAACAACGACCAGGGGAACTGCGGGTCGTTTGCCTTCGACGAGTTCGTCCTGCACTGGACGGCCGCGTTGAACGGCAGCTACCCCAATGGCGCGCCGCTGCTGTCCAATGCGGACACCAACTTCGATACCACCATCAGCCTCGATGAGGCGTTCTTCTACGCGCAGAATTGGGACACGCGCTCGGAGACGCCGCAGCGAAGCGATCTCGGTGGCATCGGAGGCGGCGGCCTCTAGAGTGATCTCCTATGTCGCGCCGGCGTCCCCAGCGATGGGACGCCGGCGCGTCTTCTTGTCGGGTGAGGAAGGGGGAGGAGCATGCCGGGCATTCGCAGGCTGTCGGTTTGGGCAGGTGTCGTCGGACTGTTCGTTCTGGTGGCGATGTCGGCGGGAGCAGTCGCGCTCGATTTCGGGGGGGCGGCCGCCTCCGAGGGGGCAGCCGATGGGCTCGTTCTTGCCGTGGCCCAGTTCGAGCCGGAACGCATCAAGGAAGACAACCTCGCGCGCATCGGAGCACTCGTGTCCGAAGCGTTCTCGGTGGGCGCGGACCTGCTTGTCTTCCCCGAGGTGGCGACGACCCTGTATCCGTGGGGGGTGACGGAAGAGGTCGTGGACTACGTCGAGGACAACGCGGAGCTCATCCCGGATGGGTTGACGTTCGCCTACATGAGCGATCTCGCAGCCACGTACGAGATGACCATCTGCTGGGGGATGATCGAGGCCGCACACGACACCGATCGCCCGTACAACAGCATGGTGATGGTCGGGCCGGACGGCGCTCTGATCGGGGTCTACCGGAAACTGCATCTGGTTCCAGGCGTGGAAACGACGCTGTTCACCGCAGGGGAGCGGATTGAGGTGTACGACACGCCGCTGGGCGCTGTCGGGATGTTGATTTGCTACGACAGGCGGTTCCCCGAACTCGCGCGGACCTATGCGTTACTTGGGGCACAGCTGCTGCTTGTCGGCGCGGCGACGACGGATAGTTCGGTCGACGAGCACATCCTTGCCACGCGGGCGTATGAGAACGCTGCCTGGCTGCTGTTCGCCAATCAGGCCGGACCCGCGGCGGGTGGTGCCGGGCGCCCGTTCCACGGCGGCAGTCGCATCGTCGATCCGTCCGGGCGAACACGGGCGGAGGCGATCACCGACGCCAGCGAGTTGGTGTGGACGCGGATCGAGGCGTCGGAGCTGTCGATGGGGCGTGGGTTGCTCGACAACCGCCGGCCCGATGCCTACGCCGATTCCGGAGCGCTGCTGTGGGCCTCGCGAGACGAGGCGGAAAGCCTCGTTCGCGCGGAGTTGTTCCCTACGGGCGGCGAGGGGCACACGCGGCACATCCTCCCTGAGATACTTGATGGGGGAGCGCAGATCCTGGACTGGAACGGCGTGGTCCACGTGCTCGACGCGGCGGCGTGGTTCGTCTTCATCGATGATCAACCCGGCGCGAACTGGGAGCATTCCTGCCGCTACGTTCTCGTCGATGCGGTGACCCGCGAGATCCTCGTTCTCGAGCGACAGGTCCCACCACGGCGGCTGAGCGAGATGGAGACGTTCTAGGAGCGAGACGGAGTCGTTCCGGGTCGCCTCTGGAGTCCATGGCGTCGGAGCCGTACCATCGGTGCGGACGAACTTCCATGGAGACCGGAGGGGTGGGTGAGCGGTCGAAGCCGCCAGTTTGGAGAACTGGTGTACCCTTTAGGGTACCGCGGGTTCGAATCCCGCCCCCTCCGCCACTGCCCGTGCTAGGTGGGGGGCTAGCGGTCCCCTGGATCCACAACCCGCTACAGTGGAGCCGAAGGGCTTCCTGAGGGGGAGCAGATGAGGGTCCGTCCTCGGGTGTGCGGTGTTGACGGCCGAACTCCCTGCGGCGCACGTTGGTGAACCCCGTCAGACCCGGAAGGGAGCAGCGGTAAGCCGACCTCTGCGGGTGTTGGGGAACCCTTTGGCCTGAGCTGGCTGCCCGAGAAGCGCCTGGTCTGCTGCTTCGAAGGAGCCGCGCACGGGCACACCATGTCCACGTCTTCTCCTATGCCGGAGGGCGGGACGGGGGGATCGACCATGCGAACCTTCTTCTGCCTCCCCCTGGACGGGGCGACGGTTGGACGCGTGCAGCGACTCGCCGTGCCCCTACGAGGACGGACGGCGACACGAGCATCGTGGGTTCGGCCCGAGAACTACCACGTGACCGTGAGCTTCCTCGGGGAGATCGAACCGGCGCTGTGCACGCCCCTCTACGCGCTGGCCACGAACGTGGCGGCAGCGGTTCCCCGACACATGCTCCGTGTGGATCGGCTGTCGGCATTCCCGGCGGAGGATCGGCCGCGAGTCGTGTGGGCCGGAGGCGAAGCACCGGATGCGTTCCGTACACTGCTGCGCCTCCTCCACGAAGGGCTGGAGGAGCTCGGGTTCCCTGGCAAGCGGGTCGATGACGCCTTCCACATCACGATCGCGCGGCTCAAAGGGAGAGCCGATGGCGTGCTGCGGGACGGGCTCGGCCGGCTCGGCTCGCGGGGGTGGGACATCCTTGCGGAGAAGCTGGTGTTGATGGAGAGTCGCCTCACCGGCGCCGGCGCGGAGTACGATCCGCTGTTCACGGTATCGCTGTCGACGAGCGGGGGGAAGACCCAGGAGGGTGACGGTGCCGTATGAGTATCTCGAGCATACGGCGGACGTGGCGATCGGTGTCCGCGCTGCCTCGCTCGAGGAGATGCTGTGCGACGCGGCCCGTGGGCTGTTCTCGATCATGGTCCCGGCAGAGCAGCTGTCTCCGCTTCGCTCCGTGGAGATCGTCCTGAATGCGGGTTCCGTGGAGATGCTTCTCGTTGACTGGCTTGCCGAACTGCTGGCGCAGAAGGACCTGCGCCGCCTGCTCTTCTGTCGTTTCGCTGTGACGCTGGAGTGCAGGGGCACCGCTGGACTGTCGCTCCGCGGAACGGCGTGGGGCGAGCCGCTCGATCGGCTACGGCACGCGGTGGGGGCCGAAGCCAAAGGGATCAGCCACGCTGGCCTGCTGGCGCAGCATGAGCGTGGCGGGTGGGTGGCGCGTTTCGTGGTAGACGTCTGAAGCAGCTCGGGAGACGCGATGAGCGATGTGATGCGGCTGGAGCGTGTCAGTGACGTCGAGTGGCGGCTGCCGCCCAGCGGCGCCATGCGCGGAGCGGCGCGGGTGTACTGCGACGAGGCGATGGCGGAAGAGCTGTGTCGCGAAGCTGAGAGTGGTGGCTGGAGCGCGCTCGTTCAGCTGCGCAACGTTGCCTCCCTGCCGGGAGTCGTTGGCGATGCGCTGGCGCTTCCCGATGTTCATCCGGGGTATGGGTTCCCGATCGGTGGCGTGGGAGCGTTCGATCTGCGAGATGGTGTCGTTGTCGTGGGTGGCGTGGGGTTCGACATCAACTGCGGCGTACGCATGTTGGCTACGCCGCTGGGGGTTGCCGCGCTCGGTTCCCGAGAGGCGTTGGCGGATCTCCTGTTCGAACGGGTCCCGGCAGGGCTTGGGTCTGAGGGAGCGGTGCGTTTCTCGGTGCGCGAGATCGATGACCTGCTCCGCGGTGGCGCGCGCTACGCGGTCGCTCGCGGCTACGGCCTGGCGGAGGATCTCGCGTACATCGAGGACGGCGGATGCCTGGACGGAGCCGATCCGTCGGCCGTCAGCGAACGCGCCAAGCAGCGGCAGTTCCGCCAGGTGGGGACGCTGGGCTCGGGAAACCACTACCTCGAGGTGCAGGTCGTGGAAGAGGTCTTCGATGCACAGGCGGCGAGGATCTACGGGCTGGAGCGCGGATCGGTCGTGGTATCGATCCACAGTGGATCCCGAGCGTTGGGCCATCAGATCGGACAGGACTACCTCAAGGTCATGGAGTCCGCGGGCCGACGGTATGGCATGTCGCCGGAGGAGAAGGAATTGGCGTGTGCCCCAGTCGACAGCGACGAGGGCAGACGCTACTTGGAGGCCGTCGCCTGCGGCGGCAACTGCGCGTTTGCGAATCGCCAGGTGCTGGCCCACCTCGTCCGTGAGGCGCTTGCGGGGCGATTCGGGTTTCCGCGCTCGGCGGTGCGGACGGTGTACGACATCGGGCACAACAACGCGAAGCGCGAATGGCACGAGGTCGACGGGAAGCGGCGCGAGCTGCTCGTCCATCGCAAGGGGGCGACCCGCGCGTTTGGCCCGGGGCGCGACGAGGTTCCCGAACCGTATCGTGCGGTGGGGCATCCGATCCTCGTGGGAGGGACGATGGGTACCGCTTCGTACGTCCTTCGCGGAACTCCTCTGGGGATGGCCAAGGCGTTTGCCAGCGGGGTGCACGGAGCTGGCCGATCGCTGTCGCGGAAGAAGGCGGCAAAGCGGTTCTGGGGGGAAGATGTCGCATCGTCCATGGAAGCGCAGGGGATCGAACTGCGGGCACACAGCCTCCGCGGTATCGCTGAGGAGGCACCGGGTGCGTACAAGGACGTGGAACAGGTGGTTTCCGTCGCAGAACGAGCGGGGATCAACCGGCGGGTCGCGCGGCTACGGCCGGCGATCGTGATCAAGGGATGAGGCCGTGCGTCAGCGGGCGAAGGCGCGCGTCGAGCGGGCAATGGTGCGGGCGAGGCGGCGTGGGTCGTGTTTCGCGGTTGGCTTGCCCTCGATGGGGCGGACGCCAAGGAGCTCACTCCTAACCACCGTAAGCCCGTACGGCCGCGAGTCGTCGAGGTCGTCGCGTACGGGTGTTGCCGCCTCTTCGCGATAGGCGGCAAGGAGCGCGGCCGGCGGCCGCTCGCTGTTGACGATGACGGCATCGAAGCGGTGGAGGTTGACGTACTTCTGGAGAACGCGCAGATGGTCGCTCAAGGCGTAGCCATCCGTCTCCCCAGGCTGGGTCATGATGTTGGCGATGAGCAGCTTCTCAGCGGATGAGCTCTCGATGGCTGCAGCGATCCCGGTCACCAGCAGATTGGGGACGAGGCTTGTGTACAGGCTCCCGGGGCCGAGGAGGATGACATCGGCGGCGGCGAGGGCGTCGAGAACGCGCCCGTGGGGCTGCACGTCGGGCTCGCTGAGGGTGACGTTGGTGATCCTTCGCGGGTCGGCGGCGATGTGCGTCTCACCCCGTATCTCCTCCCCATCCTCCATGCGCGCCACCAGGTCGATCTTGGCGAGCGTCGCGGGGACGACGAGGCCACGGACGTTGAGGACGTGGCTCAGCTCCTCGATCGCTCGATCGAAGCCGCCGACGGCTTGGGAGAATCCGGCGAGCAGCAGATTGCCCAACGAGTGGCCGGCGAGTGCTTCCGGTCCGCGGAGTCGATGTTGGAACAGCTGCTCGATGCGCGGCTCGTCCGCAGCCAGGGCGATGAGGCAATTGCGCACGTCCCCGGGCGGGAGCATCCCGAGTTCCCGGCGGAGGCGTCCGGAGCTTCCGCCGTCGTCGGTGACCGTGACCACGGCGACGATGTTGCCCGTAAGCTCCTTGATGCCGCGAAGGAGGGTGGAGAGACCGGTTCCCCCTCCGAGGGCGACGACGCGCGGCGCGCGCTCCAACACCCGTGTGTGGTAGATCAACTCCGCCGGCTTCTGGGCTCGTCCGGGGGCAACCCCCCGCGCGACGGAGCGCACGAGGTGGGCGAGACCGAGCGACTGGCCGACGACGGCAAGAACGAACAGCGCGGCAAGAGCGAGGTATCGGGCCGGTCCTTCGATGCCGAGTACGCTGCGCAGCCCGCAGTCGGTGGCGCGCCCCATCAGGTCGAACAGCGCATACAGGGCGACGGCGGTGGACAGGATCGTCAGTCCGGCCCAGCGCTTGACACGCATTCCGGGGTACAGCCAGCGTAGCCCGCCGCGGAGCGGACGCATCACGCTGGCCCGCTCTGGATCTGCACGCGGCCGTCGCCGAGAAGGTCGCGTATGGATGCCAGAAACTGCTGCGTTCCCGAGACGTAGAACATCTTCCCGACGTCAACATCGATGGTGTGGCCGTTGTCCTGCACGGAGAGCGTGAGCGGGGTTGGTCCGGGATGATCGCAGATGACCGCTCGCAGTCGACGCAGCCGTTCCGGCTGGACGTCGTCTCTGTGGAGGACGAGTCGCAGCGCCTGCTGTTCGCACACACCGACGTCGCCTAGGGGCAGGACGCGTTGGACGAGGTAGTTCGGGGCGCCGTTCCTCTTCTCCACGGAGATCACCATGGCGACACATGCGTCATCGACGATCAGATCCCCGCTGTTCCTGAGGACTTCGGCGAAGATGGTCGCCTCGATCTCCGTCTTCCCGTCTTCGATCGTCACAAACGCCATCGGGTCGCCCTTCTTCGTCATGACCCGGCGAACCGCCTTCACCAGACCTCCGATGACGACCTGCGATCGTGTCGGCAGTCCGGCAAGCTTGGAGAGGGGCGTACAGCTGCCGTCGAGTTGTTCTCGGAAGGCGTCCAGTGGATGCGCCGTGACGTACAGCCCGAGGAGCTCCTTCTCGAAGGACAGGAGCTCATCTGGAGGGAACTCCTCATCGAGGACCGTGGGATCGGGCACCTGAACGGTGGCATCGTCGAAGAAGGAGCACTGACCGCTGAGCTGCTGCTGCCGCGTGCGCTGCATGATCTCCATCGCGTCGGAGAGGCTCAAGAGCAGCCCACGACGGGGGAGCCCAAGACTGTCGAACGCCCCGGCCTTGATGAGTGCTTCGAGGCTCTCGCGATCGACCCCGTCGCCCGCGGCACGGCGGCAGAGATCGAACAGCGAGACAAACGGTCGTTCGCTCCGAGCATCGAGGATCGCACGGGCGGATTGGCTGCTCACGTGCTTCACCGCGCCCAGACCGAAGCGGATCGTATCGTCGGCCACAGCGGCGAAGTCGTGCTCGCTCTCGTTCACATCGGGAGGGAGCACGTCGATTCCCATCGACGCGCTCTCACGGATGTACTCCGCGGTCTTGTCCGTGTCTCCCTGGATGCTCGACAGCAGACTGGCCATGAACCGCGTCGGGTGGTTCGCCTTGAGGTAGGCGGTCCAGTAGGAGACGAATGCGTACGCGGTGGTGTGGGACTTGGTGAATCCGTAGCGGGAGAACTTCTCCATGTCTTCGAACAGCTGCGCGGCGGCCGATGCCGACAGGCCAGTCTTGGCGCAGCCCTTCAGGAACCGCTCGCGCAGGCTGCCCATGATCGCCTTGTCCTTCTTCCCCATCGCCTTGCGTAGCGTATCCGCCTCGGCGAGCGTGAAACCCCCCAGGCGTTGCGCGACGAGCATCTGCTGGTCCTGGTAGATGGGGAGACCGTAGGTCTCCTCGAGGATCGATCTCAAGCTGTCGTGGGGATAGCGAACCTCCGCCTCTCCGGTTCGGCGCCTGACGTACTCCTCCGTCATCCCGCTGTCCAGCGGACCGGGACGGTAGAGGGCGAGCAGCGCGATGAGATCCTCGAAGCGATTTGGCTTGACGCGACGGATCAGGGACGTCATCCCCGCTCCTTCAAGTTGGAAGACCCCTGCGGTACGACCAGCGCGGATCAGCTCGTAGGTCTTCGGATCATCCAGGGCGATGTCCGCCATGGATGGGGGATCATCGCCATTCCTGCCGATGGCGCGACAGGTTTCGTCGATCACGGTCAGGTTCCGCAGGCCGAGGAAGTCGAACTTGAGAAGCCCGACGGCTTCGAGATCGACCATGTCGAATTGCGTGACAAGCTCCCCGTCGGTGAGGCGCATGAGGGGCGCGTGGCGGACCATCGCCTCGGGCGAGATGACCACCCCGGCAGCGTGGGTCGAGCAGTTTCGCACCAACCCTTCGAGACGCAGGCCTGTGTCCACGATCCGTCGAACCTCATCATCGTGTCGGTGGAGTTCGGCGAGTTCGGGAACCCGTTCCACGGCGACGCGCAGGTTGACGCCAGGCGGGATGAGCTTCGCCAGCCGATCGGTCGTCGCGTAGGGGGTTCCCAATACGCGACCGACGTCTCGTACGACGCTTCGCGCGGCGAGGCGGTCATAGGTCGCGATCTGCGCGGTGTGGGTCTCCCAGCCCGAGCCCCCATACTTGGAGCGCACGTATCCCATCACCTGATCGCGGCCTCGGATGCAGAAGTCGATGTCGATATCGGGCATGCTGATGCGATCCGGATTGAGGAATCGCTCGAATGTGATGTTGTAGCGCAGCGGATCGACGGAGGTGATCCCGAGGCAGTACGCAACCATGCTTCCCGCGGCCGAGCCGCGTCCCGGACCGACGGGGATCTTCTGATCCTGCGCGAAGCGCACGAAGTCCCAGACGATGAGGAAGTAGGTCGAGTAGTTCATCTGGCGGATCACGCCGAGCTCGTACTCCAGGCGCTGTCCCACCGCCTCCGGGACGTGGCCGAAGCGCTTGCCCGCTCCGTCGAACGCCAGTTGACGCAGATACTCATCGGCGGTGCCAACATTCGGGGGCAGCTCGAACGGGGGCAGAAGAGGGTCGCCGAACTCCATTTCGAGCTGGCAGCGAGCGGCGATCTTCAGCGTGTTCTCTATGGCGCCGGGGATGTCGGAGAACCGCTCGATCATCTCTTCTGCGCTGCAGAAATGATACCCAGTTCCGTCGAAGTGCATCCGGTCGGCGTCGACGAGCTTCTTGTTGGCGCGAATGTTGAGTAGGACCTCGTGAGCCTGTGCGTCATCGGCATCGAGGTAGTGCACGTCGTTGGTTGCCACCAGAGGGAGATGCAGGTCCGAAGCCAGTTGTGGAAGCTCCCGGCGGAGCTGACGATCACGATCCGTACCGTGATCTTGGACCTCGATGTAGAAGCGGTCGTCAAACAGGGCCGCGTACTCGGCGGCCACGCGGCGAGCCGCGTCGGCCTTGCCGGCGAGGAGGAGCCGCGGGATCTCTCCGCTCTGGCACGCGGACAGGGCGATCAGCCCATCGTGGTGGGCGGCGAGCAGCTCCTTGTCCGCGCGCGGCCGGTAGTAGAACCCCTCCACGTGGGCACGCGTGACGATTGTCAGGAGGTTCTGGTAGCCGGTGTCGTTCATCGCCAGCAGGACAAGGTGATGGAATCGCTGCCCCGAGGCGACACGGCGCTCGTGTCGGCTTCCCGGCGCCAGGTACACCTCACAGCCGAGAATCGGTTGCACGCCTTGGCGGCGCGACTCGCGGTAGAAACGCACGGCGCCACCGAGGCTGCCGTGGTCGGTCAGTGCGAGGGCGGGCATGCCCCCTTCCTTGGCGTGGCGCACGAGAGCCTGAATCTTGCACGTGGAGTCAAGAATGCTGTATTCGGAGTGGGTGTGCAGATGCACGAAGTCGCTGCCCATCCGTTACTCCTCCTCGATGAATACGGCCTTCTCCTCGCCGGGGAAGACGAGACCCAGCCAGCGTCGTGCCACGTCTTCGAGCACCGCCGGGTCGCGAGCCGCGGCAAGCAGCTGTTCAAGTCTCTGCTGCTCGGATCGTGCCACATCGCGCCGCCGCTCTAGCTCGTCGATCTGTCGGTGCAGCTGGGCGATCCGAGCAGCCCGCAGTACAAGCATCGACACGACGACGCCTGTTGCGACGAGAAGCACAAGAACAAGGCTTGCCTTCCGCCGCAACGCGCGAGAATCACGCGCGTCGCTGCGGCGGGACCGGTCGTGGTGTCTGCCCCCCATCGTTGATCCCCCGGTCGGAATGGCTACGGGCTGAAGCGCTTCGGCCACTCCGCGAGTCGCAGATCGAAGACGTCTTCGATCCGCAGAAGCCGGTTGTACTTCGCGACACGTTCGCTGCGCGAGATGGATCCACTCTTGATCTGCCCGCACGCAGTACCCACGGCGAGATCGGCAATGGTGGTGTCCTCGGTCTCGCCGGAGCGGTGGGACACGACGCATGTGAAGCCCGCGCTGCGAGCGATGTCCATGGTCTCCAGTGTCTCAGAGACTGTGCCGATCTGATTCAGCTTAATAAGAATCGCATTAGCGAGGTCGTGCTCGATGCCCCATAGAAGCCGCTTCGGGTTGGTGACGAAAACATCGTCGCCCACGATCTGGGTGTGATCACCCAGTCGGCGCGTGAGCAGCGTCCATCCCTCTTCGTCGTCCTCGGCCATACCGTCCTCGATCGACACGATGGGGTAGGCCGTGACCCACTCCGCGTACAGGTCGGCGAGCTCTGCCGGGCTCAGGCGGTCCGTGCTTCCCTGGAGCGTCAATTCGTAGCTCCCATCCTTGTAGAAGGAGGTTGCCGCAGCGTCCAGTGCGATGGCGATGTCGGCCCCCGGCTCGTATCCAGAGCTAGCGATCGCCTCCACAAGCAGGTCGAGCGCGGTACGGTTTCCCGGCAGATTCGGAGCGAATCCACCTTCGTCCCCCACCCCCGTGGACAGCCTGCGGTCGACGAGGATCTTCTTCAGCGTGTGGAACACCTCGGAGCAGGCGCGGACCGCATCGGCGAACGAGGAAGCGCGGATGGGAAGGATCATGAACTCTTGGATGTCGAGGCTGTTGTCCGCGTGCGCGCCGCCATTGAGGACGTTCATCATCGGACGCGGCAGGAACGGCTCTCGAGCTCCAGCGATGTAGCGGAACAGCGGGATCCCCAGAGACTCCGCTGCCGCGTGCGCGACGGCAAGCGACGCGCCGAGGATCGCGTTGGCACCAAGCCTGGACTTGTTCTCCGTGCCATCCGTTTCGATCAACAGGCGGTCGATAGCGGGCTGATCCACGGCGTCCTCGCCGATGAGTACCGGTGCGATCTCCTGCACGACGTTGCGCACTGCCTGGATGACGCCTTTCCCGTGGAAACGGGCAGGATCTCCGTCTCGAAGCTCGAGGGCTTCGAGGGTGCCCTTCGATGCTCCGGATGGCACCGCTGCCCGTCCGAAGCTTCCGTCCTCGAGGTACGCCTCAACCTCCAGGCTGGGATTCCCTCGTGAGTCGATGATTTCACGCGCGTGGATGTGTTGAACGATGCTCATGATCCCCCTTCACCCTTGCGCAGTATACGGCCGCAGCGATTGCCGGGCAAACGCGAAACAGTCCTTGGGAAGAGATATTACGCGATGATCCTCCAAGTGCGTCGGCAACGGATCGGGCGGTCTCTGCCGGTTGCGATCGGCGAAGCGCAGCTCTAGAATCCTCTTGCCAAGGGAAAGGACATTCCATGAGGGCGGACGATCTGCGGCAACGCTACCTGCAGTACTTCATCGACCGGGGACATCGCCGTGTCCCTTCTTCGTCGCTCGTACCTGATGACCCGACGCTGTTGTTCACATCCGCGGGGATGGTGCAATTCAAGAGCATCTTCGAAGGGCGGGTAGCACCGCGTTTCCCCACGGCGGTGTCGGCACAGAAGTGTTTCCGCACGACGGACATCGAGAGCGTGGGGCGGACAGCGTACCACCACACGTTCTTCGAGATGCTCGGCAACTTCTCCTTCGGCGAGTACTTCAAGGAAGGCGCGATCCGTCACGCCTGGGGGTTCGTCATCGATGAACTCGCACTTCCCGAAGACCGCATCTGGGTCTCCGTGTACGAAGACGATGACGAAGCGTATACGCTGTGGAACGACGGGATCGGAGTCCCCGGTGAACGCATTCGTCGCCTCGGGAAAAGACACAACTGGTGGGGGCCTGTCGGGGACAGCGGGCCGTGCGGACCCGACTCGGAGCTGTTCTACGACATGGGAGCGTCGGCGGCCTGTGGTCCTGATTGCCGTGGGGTGGCCTGCGACTGTGACCGATTCTCCGAGATCTGGAACCTTGTATTCATGGAGTTCAACGCGCAGCCCGACGGCAGCCTCCACCGCCTGGAGCGCCGCAGCATCGACACGGGAATGGGACTCGAACGTACGGCGGCTGTTCTGCAGGGCGTGACGTCGGACTACGCGTGTGATCTATTCACGCCCATTGTCGATGAGATCGAGCGGCTCGCAGGCGGACGCATCCCCGACGCGATGCGTCGACAGCGCGACGTCGTAGCCGATCACATCCGGGGCGTGGTGGCGCTGCTCGCGGATGGCGTCCTCCCGGGAAACGAACGACAAGGTTACGTGTTGCGCAGGATCCTGCGGCGCGCGGTGCGCGCGGGTCAGCAGCTCGGTCTTGCGCCTGAGGCGCTGCCCAAGGTGGTGGAGCCCGTGGTCGCGACCTTGGGGGCAAGCTATCCCGAGATCGCGGCGGTGCGCTCGCTGGCGCACCGCGTGATCGCGCAGGAAGAGGCGAACTTCCGCCGGACGCTGCGCGGGGGCGAGGCACGCCTGAAGCAGGTGCTGGATGACATCCAAGACGATGGGCAATCGGTCATTCCGGGAGCCGTGGTGTTCGAGCTATATGACACCTTCGGTTTTCCGGCGGAGCTCACTGCGGAGATCGCTGAGGAGCGCGGGATGTCTGTCGATCGGGCGGGCTTCGACGGCGAGATGGGCGCGCAGCGCGAGCGATCGAGGGCAACCGGCGGATTGTCGTCTGCGCCGACGCGTGGAGCGCCGATCGTTGACGGAGCCGCGACGCGGTTCGTCGGCTACGAGGTCTTGGAGTCGGACGCGCGGGTTCAGCGTGTCCTCGCGGGTGATCCTGGCACGCTTCGGGTGGTGTTCGACGCGTCGCCGTTCTACGCGACGTCCGGTGGGCAAGTGACCGACACGGGGTCAGTCAAGAACGTTTCGCGGCCCGGCACAGCCGATGTGGTCGATGTGGAGCGAACGGAGCAGGGCGTGTTCGTTCACTCGCTGCACGTCACCTCCGGCGGGTTTCAGATCGGCGACGAATGCTCTCTTCATGTCGATCGTGGACGGCGTCGGCGCATCGAACGGAATCACACCGCGACGCACTTGCTGCACGCGGCGCTCCAGCGCGTCCTCGGCGAGCACGCAACCCAAGCAGGCTCTCAGGTGACGCCAGAGGAGTTGCGTTTCGACTTCACCCACTTCGAGCCGCTGCGTGCCGACGATATCGTTGCCGTAGAGGATCTTGTCAATGAGATCACTCTGGCCGACGAGGCGGTAACGACCGTTGAGATGGCGACGGAGGAGGCCGTGGCAAGTGGCGCGGCGGCACACTTCGCGGACGAGTACCGCGGCAAGGAGACGGTGCGCGTGGTGTCGGTGAATGCCTTCAGCAAGGAGCTGTGCGGGGGAACCCACGTCCGGAGAAGCGGGGAGATCGGGCTCGTACGCATCGTGGCCGAGGAGGGGATCGCTGCGGGTACGCGGCGCATCCGCGCTGTCACGGGTGACGCCGTTCTCCAGCGGATGCGCAGCGGGGAGTGCCAGTTGCAGAGCCTTCGAGAGCGGCTTGGGGACGAGCCGGTGGCCGGTCTGGAGCGTCTCGATGAGGAGCTCCGGCGGCTGCGGAAGGAGGCGCGCGCCGCGGGCCAGCTGGTAGCGCAGACACGCGCGGAGGAGCTGTCACAGTCGGCTGAGCGCTTCGGGGACGTGCGTGGCCTCGTGGCTCGGGCCGATGGCTTGGCGCCGGAGGAGTTGAAGGCTCTGGCGGACGGATTGGTTGAGGAGCTGTCCCCGGCGGTGGTGTTCGTCGCGGCCTCCGTAGGTGGACGCCCGGCGGTTGTGTGCAAGTGCAGTCCGGGGCTGAGCACTGTCCACGCCGGCGAGCTTGTTCGGGAGGCGTCTCGACGCCTCGGCGGCGGAGGCGGTGGCAGCCCGCAGTTCGCTCAGGGCGGCGGCTCTGATTCAGACGCTGTGGACGAGGTGCTGGAAGCGGTCCGCATGCGACTCCGCGACTTGCTCGCGGAGTAGAAGTCCGCGACGTGCTCGTGGAGCAGACCTCCGCGACGCTACAAGTGCGCCGCCGCGCAGACGTCGGGGCTTGCCGGGTCCGGATCGCGGTTCCGCCGGTGCTAGGTCGAGAGGCGGACGGGCATGCAGACGTAGAGGTAGCCTTCGTCGGACGCTGAGATCGCGTCGCCGCTGGGCTCGATCAGCCCTGCTTTCTCACCCGACGCAAGCCACAGGCCGATCTCGGTGGAGCTCATTCGTTTCAGCGCGTCGATCAGGTACTCGGCCTTGAAGGAAACCTCGATGTCCTGTTCGGGCACCTGCATCAGCCGCACGCGCTCCTCGGCCTCCCCCTTGCTCTTCGAGGATGATGTGAGCCGCACTGCGCTCTCTTCCGTCGTGGCGCGGAGCGTCACGGCGCCAGACTCCTCGGCGGCGGTGATCTCAATGCGCTGGAGCGTTTCCAACAGATCATTGCGCTTGAACAACAGGGTGATCGGGTTGTCCTTCGGGACGACCCGCTCGAAATCGGGGAACTCCTCCCCCAGGGTCTTGGCGACGAACGTCACACGAGCCACCTGGAAGAACAGCCTGCCCTCGCCCTTGAACAGGGCGGCCGCATCGTCGCTCGCCTGGGACGCCTCGCGCAGCACGCGGTCGAGGTCGGCGAGGACGCCGGCCTCGATGAGGAACTCCGCCTCCTCCTGGATCTCTGCCGCCGGGAAGGTCTTCATCGCCAACCGGTAGCCGTTGGTTGCGACAAGCCGCGCATTGCCGCCCTCGAGGACGATGTCCACGCCGGTCAAGCTGAGGCGCGTTGTCTCGCCGGCCTTGAGCGCAGCGAACGCCGTCTGATCCAGGGCGAGATGAAGGTCGGCGACCGAGAGGGAAGCGATCTTTGCCTGTGGCAGTTCCGCGATCTCCGGGTAGTCCTCCACAGGAAGCGTGGGGAGATCGAAGGTAGCCTCTCCACAACGCAGCTTGATCACAGTCTCGCTGTCAGGATCGGTCTGCACGCTCACCTTGTCATCCTTGGGAAGGTGATCCGCGATCTGAGAGACAACGGTCCCATTCAGCACAGCGGCGCCCTCGCCCCCGGAATTCTCGATGGGGATCTCACAGCGCACGGCGCGTTCAAGATCCGTGGCACAGAGCTCCAAGCCGGTCTCCCGCACCGTCAGCTTGAGCCCTCCGAGAATCGGCATGCTGCTTCGAGAGCCGAGCGCGTGCCGTGCCAGCCTCACACCCGTGACCCAGTCCGACCTACTGCAGATGAAGTCCATACCACTCCCCCTTGACGTTCGCCAATCCGTGGGGACCATGATACCGAAGCGACACAGCCACAGGCAATGCCCTACCTCCGCAGGTGCTCGAGGATCTCGTCGGCAACGGAGTCCACGGGCTGGAGTCCGTTCAGCACTATCGTCCGCGCGTTGTCCTTGGCGATTTCCAGATAGCCGCGGCGTACACGCTCGTGAAACGCCCGCGCCTCGCGCTCGATCCTGTCGCCCTCGTGTCCGAGTCGTGCCAGCGCGGCATCGACCGGCAAATCGAGGAGGAACACGACGTCGGGCTCGATCGCGTCCGTCGCCATCTCATTGAGCTGCTTGATGAGGGTCCGATCCAGACCGCGCCCATAGCCCTGGAACGCGAGGCTTGACATGCGGTAGCGGCTTGTGATCACCACCTGACCGTCGTCAAGAGCGGGGCGAATGACCTCTGCGATCAGCTGTGCGCGGCACACAAGAAACAGAAGAAGCTCGGAGAACGGCAGGAGAGCGGCGCTGCCGTGGGAGAGAAGCAGTCTACGCACATCCTCGCCGATTGAGGTTCCCCCTGGCTCCCGCGTGCTCGTAACGGTGTGCCCCGCCGAGCGAAGGCGGTCCACGAGCAGACGTGCCTGCGTCGACTTGCCGGAGCCGTCGACCCCCTCGAAGGCGATGAGCTTACCGTGCAGATCCACTGCGGCCTCCGATGATCGTGCACAGCAAAAGAATCGCGACCCCGACGGTGACGGCAGCGTCGGCGAGATTGAGCACCGAGAACCCGCGCACCTCAAGGTAGTCGACGACATATCCCTGGGCTAACCGATCGATCGCGTTGCCCAGCGCGCCACCCAGCGTCAAGCCGGCCCCGAGAAGCGGCCAGATTCCGCGAGCGGACACGAGGATGTACACGGCGAGTCCCGCGCTCACGGCGAGAGAAACGGCGATGAACACCTCGCCCCCCCCGGGGAAGATGCCGAACGCGCCGCCTGTGTTGTGGACCCGCGTGAGCCGCAGAACGCCGTCGAGGAGGGGACGCAGATCGCCGGGCGCGAGCTCGGCTGTCACCCAGCTCTTGAGGAGCCGATCCACACCGATGACACATCCTGCGAGGGCGAAGGCCGCGAGCTTGCGCATAGCGGTGAGGCTATCGCCGTCCCGAGCGACGGTCAAGATGCTGCAGTGATGCCGACTCCCCCATATCCCGGTTGAACGTGCCCGCGGTTCGTGCTAGCTTCCAGCGAGCGTGGATCCCGAGAGGATCCCGCCGGGACCCAGAAGGAGGAAGCATGAAGGAGTTCATGACATTCAAGAGGCATCTGACCCCGATGCTGATCCAAGTCCTGTTCTGGATCGGTGTCGCCGTCGCCGTGATCCTCGGGATCACGCTGCTTGCGAGTTCCCGCGGCGTCGCCAGTCTGATCGTGCGCGGCCTGATGTGGCTGTTCGTCGGCCCAATTGCCGTTCGCGTCCTGTGCGAACTGATCATGGTCCAGTTCCGTCTCCTCGATCGGGTGGAGGAGATGGACTCCCGCTAGGCGGAGCCAGGGCGATCGATGCCGTGGACGATCCCTCACAGGGAGGACGCGCGGGGCATTCTCTCCCGGGAAGCGCGGGCATTCGCACGGCATGCCTTTGGTCACTTCTCTGCGGGGGCACAGAACCCATTTCCTGTGCCCCCGCACGTTGCATCGGAGAAGGTGATCGAAGGGGATATGGCGGGTAGCGTTCAACCGTAGCGAACTTCAGGCGTGGGCACCGCGAGGTGACAGATGTCACCTGGGGGTCTGCGATATCCCTTGCATACGCGATTCCCCTATGTTGCCTCAAGAGGGCCATGCGCGGGAAGTCGCCTAGATAGGGCGTCCCGGCGATTTGGCCGATGACGGGAGCCGGACGTCGGATCACTTGACTCGCACCACCCGCGTTGTGTATTGGTTGTACCGTCTTTCGAGCAACCCCGTGGGAGGCGCTGGTGGAACACTGCGATGATGTCCTCGATCACACCATGCTTCGCAACCTGGCGCTGATCGCGGCGGCGAACAAGCGTTCCGTGGTGGCGGAACTCAATGTCGCCGTGGGCACCTATGTGCTGAATCAGATCGCGCAACGGGGTGAGGACCGCCTCATCGAAGACGCGCTCTCCGATTCCGGGCAGGACGCTTAGGAGGCGCCCGCCGCTTCGTCGTCCTCTTCTCGCGTGTGGCCTTCGGGTGTGCGAGCCCCCTCAATCACTGCATGGGCAAGCGACGTCAGCTCGGACGCGTCGACGTTCTCCCCGAGCAGGAACCAGAAGATCCCAGAGTCGTCCTCCCATCCAAGCTCGATCAACGCTCCCTGGAGGGCGGCCTGCATCTCCGCCGGGAGTCGTTCCGTTCGGTCGAGAAGGCGCCCGCGCTGTGCGGGAAGCTCCACCGCTTCTCCTTGGTCCGAGAGCTTCGAACGACGTCGGGACATGTTTCGCGAGAGGTAGTTCCCTGCGCGGATGGTGAGCCCTGCCGGGCGGCCTCCCGCGGCTTTCCGCTCGAGTGAGGCAGTCACATATGCCCGGGCGTGTGCGTCATCGGATGCGATCAGCGCTTGGCTCCTGGGTGCGAAGCCCGCGGCGCTGAACGGATCGAGGTACAGTGGAAACGGGAGGCGGTCGGCCGCTTGGGCCACGGGGACGAGATCCTCGACGAACAGCTTGCTGTCGCTCGGAAGCTCAACCCGGAGCCGTGCCTCAGGCGGAGGCTTGAGCCTCACGTGGCTGTAGTGGATCACGATGGGAACATCCGGTGGGGCGAACAGCGCCACAGCGCTTTCGGGGCTTGGACGGATCTCAATGCGCTCCGGAAAAAGCGTTTCCGCATCGAACGTGATCGTTGCCTTGCGTACGGGGAAGTGCTCCTCCTTCAGCAAGAGAGATCGGTGACGCTGCTTCGGTCGTAAGGCGACGATGCGAGTGGGGCGGCCCGCCGACACTCCCTCCCCCTCATCGCGGACAAGGAAATCCTGCGTGAGCGTCCGCAGGAAGCCCAGTTCGCCGAGCGCGGCGACGCCACGAATCGGGCTATACAGGACACGCCCGATCTTGCGCAAGGTGACGCCGGTTCGCGGATCTTGGACCCACGTGTGGGCCCCATCGTAGGTCGCCGACATCCCCGCGAGATCGTCGTCCACGAACTCGGGCTCGCCTGCGAGTTCGTCCTCGAGCTGGGCCAGCGGGTCATGATACGAGTTGTAGGACACGTGCATCCTCCCGCTTGCCGCAACGTGGACGGCGGCCTCCATCTTGGCTTCGCCGAGGGAAATGGTCTGCGTCGCGTGGAAGCCCTTGAGGGAGCAGTACGCTGCCGCGGCTTGGCGAACGAACTCGGAAATCTGTACGGTCATTGATGCCCCCGTCCCGTCCGATCCGCTGGATGCGATGAGTATACGGGGGAGAGGGCGCGTAGGGGAACGGAGGCAAGGGATGGCAACCGACGCAAGGAGGCCTGTGGCAAACGATGATCGACAGGCCATCCGCATCGCGCTGGCCGGCGCGGGAAGCCTTGGCACAAGGTTCCTCCAGCTTCTTGATGAGGTCGGACCACGAGTGCGTGGGGAGTTCGGATGGTCGCTTCGGGTCGTTGCGGCGGCGGACTCGGGTGGCTGGGTCACCGCGCCCGGCGGGCTGATCACGAAGCAGGTTCTGGCGGCGAAGAAGCGAAGCGGATCGGTGGGATCTGTTCCTGAAGGCGGACATCCGGGTTCGAGGGCGCTGGAGATGGTGCAGACCGTCGACTACGACGTGCTGTGCGAGGCGACGCCGGTCCATCTGTCGGCGGGAGCCGAGCCTGGGCTGTCCCATGTGCGAGCCGCGCTGCGCCGGGGGTGCCACGTGGTGACGCCGAACAAGGGGCCGATCGTCCTCGCCTGGGACGAGCTGCATGAGTTGGCGAAGGTGCACGGTGCGGCGCTGCGATTCGACGGAACGGTGGCCGGCGGGCTGCCGGCGCTGTACACGGGAAGCCGCGACCTGCGTGGGGCCATCATCGACAGGATTGAGGCGGTACCCAACCTCACCACCGGGATCGTCCTCGAACGACTCGGAGACGGGCTGCCCTGGGAGGATGCGTTGGAGGACGTCCGCCGCCAGGGCGCATTGGAGGCAGACCCAACCTGGGATGTCGATGGATGGGACGCGGCGGCGAAACTTGTGATCCTCGTCCGCGCCGTGCTCCACGAAAAGGCGTCGCTCGGCGACGTCGAGCGATGCGGTATCCGCGATGTCTCGCCATCGGATGTGATCGCGGCACGTCGCTCCGACGAGACGCTACGCCTTGTCGCATGTGCCGAGCGCCATGGAAGCGGGCTCCGTCTGTCAGTCCGCCCGACGAGGCTCTCCGCAGGACACCCTCTGGGGCGGCTCGGGCTGGATGGCATGGGGGTGGTGTACCACACCGACATCTACGGGTCGATCACGTTGACGATCGCGGAGCCGACGCCGCTGCCTTCGGCTGCGACGATGCTCCGAGACATCCTCGACATCTACGTCCGGTAAGCCTGCTTGATCGTTGTGGCGACGGCCGCAGCGAACGCGGAGGGGTTGTCGTGCATCATCGCATGGCCGGCGTCAGGGACTATCTGCACGGAGATGCCCGCCTTCGGGAGTCGCTCGGTATCGGGGTCTGGCAGACTGCGCGCGCCAAAGACTACCGTCCGCGGAATGTCAAGGTCCAGGAGGCGGCGGCGCATCATAGGGCACGTGCCCCGCTTGAGCTGCACCGCGCTGCGATGAAGGGCGACCGGATCGGCAGCACGCACGGTGGCGGCGTAGGCCGCCCACGCCGGGTTCTCCGATAGCGCAGCGAGGAACGTCCGATAGCCGTGCTCTACGAACGCCGTCTCGCTCTGTCCAGCGATGGGGCGGCTCACCATCCCGCCGCCTGGATCGAGATTCCCCTCGGCCACGAGGAGGCATCCCGCGAGCTGCGGGAAGAGCGCAGCGAGGCTGATGGCGACGGAACCTCCCATGCTGTGGCCGATGATCGCGCAGTCCTCCAGCCTCAGATGATGGAGCAGTTCGGCCACGATGCGCGCGTGATCGTCAAGGGCGTAGGAGAACGTGGGCGGGCGATCGCTGTAGCCGAATCCAAGGAGATCGATCAAGAGAGCATGACGTCCGCACAACGAGGGATCGGCCGCGATGTGAGGAAAATCGGCGGACGAGGCGGCGCCGAGGCCGTGGAGGTAGACGCACGTCGGTGCGTCGCCCTCGAGCTCGATCCATCGCAGCGTGGCAGATAGCGCGTCAACCCGGTACGACCTCAATGCCGTCCTCCGAGGGGGTTATACGGCATCCAAGGCGGTTCGCAAAGCGGGCGGCAGTCGGGGCTTACCCCGGCTGCACGGGACGCAGTGTGCGGCGTGCCCCCCTGCTAGCCGCAGGTCCCCCCACCGTCCGACGGCGGCGGGGCCTCGATGCCGGTGATCGTCTTGGAGACGCTGTGCTTGGCCCCATCGTCGTCAGTGATCGTCAGCGTCACGACGTACTCACCGGGCGACGTGAACATGTGGGCAACCTGGTCTCCGACAGCGGTCTTTCCGTCACCGAACGTCCAGTGATAGCTGAGAATCGTACCGTCCGCATCGACTGAAGTGCGGGCATCGAACGTGACGATGAGCGGCACCGTGCCGGTGAGCTGGCCGGCGGCGAACGAAGCGACGGGTGGCAGGTTCGCGGTCAGGCAACCGGATACGCCTACACCCAGCGCAGCGAGCGCGGTCAATGCGATCAGGGCGCGGACCGCAAGGCGGATCCGCCGATGGGCTTGGTTCATGGATGTCCTCCTCGTTTACCAAGGAGCGTAGACGACACGCACTGCTGCGGAATCTCCACTCCCATCTCAACGCTATTCCGTGGGGATGAAGCGGTTATGGGGGTTCGGTGGGCGCGGGGTGACGATCCGTGGCGCTCCCGCGCAGCCAGTGGACGGCATGCGGTCGCATTGCGGTGGCGGGGAAACGGGAGATACTGTTCGTGTGTAGCTGGTGTTGACGCGCGCGTGGCGCCTTCACAGTGAGACAGCGAGCAAGGACGAACGCGCGTGCTGAATCACGAGCGACGGGGAGAGGGATGAGGGGACGCCTGTTGGCTGTGGCCTGTGCGGCCATGGTATGGACATCTGTCTGGGGTGTGGCGGCGCATGCGAACACCTATTCGTGGACGTACGATGGCCGCCTGTGGAGGATCGAGGCGGCGCTCTCCGAGTCCATGCTTGGCAGCTTCAGGGCGATCCCTAGAGGGAGTGACTACTCAGCCTATGTCGAGCATCCGGACAATGCCGCGGCGGTGAAGGATGTGGTTGAGCAGCTTCGACGGGCAGCGGACGTTGCCGGCTACGCCATCGAGAGAACCGCTGGCTTGGTGATCACGTTCGTGCAATCGCTGCCGTACGTTGCAGACGGTGGCTCTGGCTCCCCCGGCGAGTATCCGAACTACCCTCTGGAGACGCTTGCCGCGGGTGGCGATTGCGAGGACAAGGCGATCCTTGCCGCGGCACTGATGAAGGCGCTCGGCATGTCGGTCGGGCTCCTGCACTTCATATCAACACTACCGGCGCACATGGCGGTCGGGATTGCGTTGCCCGCATCCGTTTCGGGCACGTACTTCCCCCACGAGGGGAAGCGGTACTACTACGGCGAAACGACGGAGCCCGGGTGGGGTATTGGGGAAGTGCCCCCATCGTACCGTGGAGCACTGGCGTACATCGAACCGTTGTAACGAGTCGACCCGCCGGCAGAGCGAGGATTCCCAGGGGGCGGCTCGCGAAGGAGAGGCTGTGGCGAACAGGTGGACGGCTCTCGAGGCGCTGGATGCGTCGATCCTGGGGATGTTCCGTACGATGTCGCGGGCTGTCAGGCCGCGGCCGCGGGCGGCGCGTTTCCTGTTGCGCGCGTATCGCTATCAGCGGCAGGCGGTTCGACGCCGGAGGCGTTGGGAGCGCCGAGGCATCCACGTCCCGGCGTTCGGGATCTTCAGCGTGACGCGTCGATGCAACCTCCACTGTGCTGGCTGCTATGCCGGAGCGCTGCATCGATCGGATGGAGCGGAGATGACCGCGGAACAGCTGCACGGCATTCTCACGCAGGCGCGGGATCTCGGCATGTCGATCGTCCTGCTCGCGGGCGGAGAGCCGTTGGAAAGGGAAGACCTGCTGGACGTCACTGCGAGCTTCCCCGAGATCGTCTTCCCGATGTTCACGAATGGGACGCTGATCGATGAAGTGACGGTGGCTCGACTCGCGAAGCAGCGTCACGTGATTCCCGTGTTGAGCCTGGAGGGAGATCCCTTCATGACGGATGCGCGTCGCGGAGCGGGGGTGCACCAGCAGGTGATGGACGCCATGGAAAGGCTAGCGGAAGCCCAGCTTCTGTTCGGCACGTCGATTACCCTTACGCGTGAGAACTTCGATGCGGTGACCGCCGACGAGTACGTGCGCGAGTTGGTGAACCGGGATTGCGCGCTGTTCTTCTACATCAGCTATGTTCCCGCTCACGGAGGGACGGAGGACCTCGTCCTCACGGAAGCGCAGGCGGCATCGATCGCCCAGCGTGTCGAGGGATTCCGCGGCAGGTACCCTGCGTGGTTCCTCGCGTTCCCCGGTGGAGAGGAGGAGTTCGGCGGTTGCCTCGCGGCCGGGCGCGGGTTTCTCCACATCAGCGCAGACGGCCGCGTCGAGCCGTGTCCGTTCTCCCCGTTCTCCGACGTCTCCTTGACGGAGGTGTCCCTGCGTGATGCGCTGGGGTCGCGTCTGCTGCAGGTGATCCGCGAGCATGGCGGGGAGCTCGAGGAGAGCACAGGCGGTTGCACGCTGTGGGAGAACCGTGCGTGGGTGGCCTCCACGCTGGCGGAGCTGCAGCGGGATCCGGCTTCAGTTCGCCCGGGAGATGCCGATTGATTCGCACGCCGCGGATGGGCTACAGTGGGCGACGGTGCCGTGACCGAGGGAGGGAACGATGCTGAAGCTTCTCGTTGGGCTGGCGGGAGCGGTCGGCATCGCCGCTGCCGCGGCGATTCTGCTTGCCGGGGGAACGCTGTATTGGACATCGGTGTCGTCGACCGACAGCCAGGGGTTCCTCAACAGCCGGCCCGGGCAGGTGAGCGTCGAGACCCACGCCGTGGTCTCGGGATCTGCCGACATCAACATCTCTGCGGAGCTTCCCACGCGCCTCGGACACCTAGCCACACTGCGGGTGCAGGCGCGCAGCCTCGGCGCGTCGGAGGAGATCTTCCTCGGGATAGCGGATCCGGGGGAGATCGATGGCTACCTGGCGAGCTCCAGCTACGCGGTCCTCGAGGCGATCGAATTCGATCCGTGGGAGGTCGACTACGAACTGCATCCCGGGCAAACGGCCCCGCGGCTTCCCACGTTGGAAACGTTCTGGGAGGCTGCGGCCTACGGCCCTGGAACCCAATCCCTCACGTGGGAGCTTGAGGATGGCGTGTACGCCCTGGCGGTGATGAACGCCGACGCCTCTCCAGGCATCCACGCTGAGCTCGTCATCGGTGGCAGGGTCCCGCTGGCGCAGCCTGCCGGTCTGGCTCTGCTCGTTGGAGGCAGTGTCCTGCTCACGCTCGGGACGACGATCCTTCTCGTGGCGCTCGCGCTGTAGCGATCCGAGCGCCGCCCGGCGGCAACGCCGGGCGGCGACGGTCACTCGTAGCGCAACGCGTCAACCACCGGCATCCGCGCAGCACGACGAGCCGGCCACAAACCGGCAAATGCGCCGAGCGCGAAGGATCCGAGAAGCGTTATCGCAATCAGTGATGGGCTGGCGACAACGGCAAGACCGACGTTGAAGAATCTGCCGATGAACCCTGAGGCGATGGCGCTCAAGCCGAGGCCGAGTACCGTCCCGACGATGCCGCCGACGAGCCCCATGAGGCCCGACTCGATGAGGAAGATCATCAGAACGTGGCTGTTTCTCGCGCCGACGGCCTTCATCACGCCAATCTCCCTGGTGCGCTCGAGCACCGACGTGAACATGGTGTTCATCACGCCGACGCCTCCCACGAGAAGAGAGATCCCGGCAATCCCCGCGAGGAACGCGCTGACGGTGGATGTGACGGTTCCGATGATGTCGCTGATGTCGCTGTAGGTCACCGCCGACACGTCGGAGCCGCGATCGTTGAGGAGCTCCTCGGCTCGATCCGCCACCTCATCCACGTCGTAACCCTCTTCGGTCCGCACCAACGTGATCAGGACGTCCTCGGCTGGTCCCCAGAGCAGGTCCATGGTCTGGTAGGGAACGTTGATGGTGTCGCCGGAATCACTACGCGTCATCCCGGAGACGAAGCCCCCTTGAGCCTCCGTCTCTTCCTCTGCGGGCACGAGGATCCCGATCACCGTCAGACGAAGCTCGTTGGTTCCATCTCCGGCAACGAAGATCGTGTCCCCGACCTCGACCGCCAGGCGATCGGCGATGCCGGCACCGAGAACGGTCACCGCGTCCTCATCGGGGCTGAAAAAGCGGCCGCCTTCCTGGATGTCCAGACCGCCGACGAACGACTCGAACTCGGTGGCCAGCTCCGGCGAGATCCCGCGAACGGGGAGGAACCCCTGAAGCGAGCTTCCATCTTCCCGAACGGCACCCTGGATGTAGCCTGTCCGCTCGCGGACGGCGGCGACAGCCCGGACTCCGTCGAGTCCGCGAAGCGTCGTCAGGTCGAGCGCGTACTCCTCGGCGCCGCCTCCGTGGGGGCCGCCGCCTCCGAAGGCCCCCTCGTTCACGATGATGAACGAGTCGACGCCGAAGACATCAGCCACCTGGTTGTTGATCGTCCTCTCCAGGCCCAAACCGATGGAAATCAAGGCGACGACTGCGGTGATGCCGATGAACACGCCGATGACCGTCAGCCAGCTGCGGATCTTCCGGTGGAGGATGCTCTGCGCCGCGAGAAGGAAGAAGTCCTTAATCACAGCGCACCTCCTCGCACACGACACCGTCGCGAAGCCGGACGATCCGGCCCGCGATCTCCGCAGCCTCGGGATCGTGCGTCACGAGGATCACCGTTTTGCCATCGCGCACGCTCAGCTCCCGAAGGAGCTGGAGAATCGCTGAGCCGCTCTCGGTGTCCAGATTCCCCGTGGGTTCGTCAGCGAGGATGATCTCGGGGTCGTTCGCGAGAGCACGCGCAATAGCGACACGCTGTCTCTCGCCCCCGGAGAGCTCGTTGGGTTTGTGATGCACGCGCTCGGCCAGTCCCACCTTTTCGAGCAGGTCCCGAGCTCGCTGTGCCCGCTGCCCTCTTCGAACCCCCTGGAAGATCATCGGGAGTTCCACGTTCCGCTGCGCTGACAGCGTCGGGATCAAGTTGAACGTTTGGAAGACGAACCCGACGCGCTTGCCGCGGATCGTCACCAGTCGACGCTCCGGAAGCTGCTGGAGATCGAGCCCCTCGAGGAACGCGGCACCGCTGGTGGGGACATCGAGGGCGCCCAGGATGTGCATGAGCGTCGATTTGCCCGATCCCGAGGGCCCCATGATCGCCACAATCTCGCCGGAACGGATCTCCAGATCGAGGCCTCGAAGGGCGCGGACGATCGTCTTCCCGAGCGGGTATTCCTTCGTGATGTCGCGCAGCGCGAGAAGCGTCACGGTTAGCCTCCTTCGCTGTCCGTGTGGTAGTCCACGAGTTCCAGCAGGAAGGTGTCAACCCACTCCCCGTCCCGCAGTTCTTGGACGCGGATTCGGGGCGAGATGTACACGGGATGCGACAGGGCGAACGCGACGGTCATCTGTGTGTTGCGCTCCCCCTCGTCCACCATGTTGCCTTGGAGACACCATACGCCGGCGATCGTCACGCCGACGATCTCGGTGAACTTCACGCCACTGGGAAGGAGGTACTCCTGCCCCTCCTGAAGTCGATCCCGCTGGTCCATCAGCGCCTGCAAAGAGGAGTAGCTGACATCGCGGCCTGCTCCAGAGGAGACGCTCGCCGCGCCGAAAATGAACCCGAAGCTTGCGAGCTCGTCCTCTGTCCCGGTGGCTTCCGTGTACAGACTCACGGTGTATTGGCCATCGTCATGGACGGTCACCGCGAGTTCAAGGATCTGCGGCGCCGTCATGTCCTCCGTGGTTACCTGATAGACCATGGTCGTCTTGCCCACGGGGAAGGCGTCAAGATCCGCCTGTGCCGCAACACCCAAGCCGACCGCCAGGATCCCCAAACCGGCAATGATACTGATCCGCTTCATTCTTCCTCCTTCGCTCTCGCCATCTAGCGTAGTTGCCATGATCGCCCGCAGGGGTGAGGAAACCGTGGCGAGACTACGTTGCGTTCCTGAACCGTCCACCGTCACGATCCCTCGGGCGGGGCCGCCTCTCGAAGCGACTCCAGTTGCTGTTCAACGGTCGCGACGCGTTCCTCCAACTCGAGGAGGCGCGCGATGCTCGCAGCCGCAGCCTGTTCGGCGAGTCTTGAACTCTCTTCCGCACGCGCGATCCGCGTCTCTATCTCTGCCGCGCGTCGCCGGAAGTCCCCACAGCCTACGAGGAAGCCGGCTGCGACGAACACGAGAAGAATGACGGCCATGGCACGTCTCTTCATCAGTCCCACCTTTCCCCTCTGTGACGGCAGACCCTACGCGACATCAGCCTGGCCGCGGAACTGACTCATGTACAAGCGATGGTACGTTCCGCGCCGCTCCAACAGTTCATCGTGAGTCCCGCGCTCGACGATGGTTCCATGCTCCATCACCAGGATGCGATCCGCGCTGCGGATCGTGGACAGGCGATGGGCAATGACGAAGCTTGTGCGGCCCTGCATCAGCCTTCGCAGCGCGCGCTGGATCTGCACCTCCGTTCTCGTGTCGACCGAACTCGTGGCTTCGTCGAGGATGAGGATCCGCGGGTCTGCGAGGATCGCCCGCGCGATGGCGATCAGCTGCCGCTGGCCCTCCGATAGGTCCGCCCCGCGTTCGGAGAGGATGGTGTGATACCCCTCGGGAAGTGTGCGAATGAAGTGGTCGGCACCGGCGAGCTCGGCGGCGGCGGCGACGTCGTCATCGGATGCGTCGAGCCGCCCATAGCGAATGTTGTCGAGGACGCTCTCGGCGAACAGGAACGTCTGCTGGAGGACGACACCGAGCTGCTTGCGAAGTGAGGCCTTGGACCACGTCCGGATGTCGGCGCCGTCGATACGGATGGCGCCTTCCTGCACATCGTAGAAGCGCGATAGCAGGTTGACCAGCGTCGTCTTCCCTGCCCCGGTCGGTCCCACCAGCGCGATGGTCTCTCCGGGAAGCGCTCGCAGGCTGACCGCGGTGAGCACGGGCACGTTCGGGACGTAGGCAAACGTCACCTTCTCTAGCTCTACCAGTCCGCGAGCGCTGCTCAGCGTGACGGCCTCCGTCTCATCCACGAGATCCGGCGCTTCGTCGAGGACCTCGAACACCCGTTCCGCGCCCGCCAGCGATTGCTGGATTTGGTTGTACAGACCGCCGAGCTGGCGAAGCGGCTCGGCGAACCGCCGCGAGTACGTGATGAATGTGGCGATCAGCCCGACGGTGACCAAACCGCGGACGGTCAACCACCCGCCGACGCCGGCGACCACGGCAACATTGAGGTTGGAGAGGATTCCCATCATTGGCATCACAAACAGGGCGTAGGTCATGGCGTGGATGCCGACACGCCGCACGTCCGCATTGTGGCGGTCAAACCGCTCAAGCGTCCGCTCCTGCTGGCCGAACGCGGTGACCACGCGCTGCCCGCTGAACGTCTCTTCAAGCGTTCCGTTGAGCGCCCCCAGATTCCTCTGATAGGCGCGGAACGCAGTTCGCGTCTTCCTTCCGACGAGGACGACGATCCCCAGCATCAAGGGCAACACGAGCATCGATGCCAGCGCGAGCCAAGGGCTGAGGACGAACATCACGATGAGGATGCCGACGGTCGTCAGCAGCCCCGAGAACAGCTGCGTGACGTTCTGCGACAACACCCGGCTGATCGCGTCGATATCATTGGTCAGCCGGCTCATCGTCTCCCCGGAGCGGCGGCTGTCGTGGAACGCAAGGCTCAACCGCTGCAGGTGATCAAACAGCGCCCCACGTAGCGTACGCATCGCCCGCTGAGCGACGGTCGCGATGAGGACTCCTTGGGCCACGTTGGCGATCCACGCCAACGCGTAGGCCCCGGCCATCAGCCCGACGACGCGCAGGATGATGGCCATGCGTTCGCCGGCCACGATCCTGTCGATCGCTGCTCCCATCAGGTACGGCCCGGACAGCGCGAGGACGGTGCCCACCGTGGCAAGACAGAAGACAACGGCGATGGAGCCGCGATGCGGCTTCATGTAGCCGAGGAGACGGCGCAGCGCGCCTCGCGCGTCGGACGCCCGCTCCCCGCCAAACATCGGCCCGCGTCCGGGCCGCAGCACGCGCGATGCAGACGCGTGCGCTCGTGGCGTCGGCTGTCCATCGCGCGCGGTCACTTCGCTACACCTCCCGGGCTGCGCGCATCAGGGGAGCTCCCGAGCTGCGATGCGTAGATTTCGTTGTAGATGGGACTCGTCCGCAGCAGCTGGGCGTGTGTCCCGCAGGCTTCGACGTGGCCATCTTCAAGAACGAGGATCCTATCGGCGAGGAGAACGGTGCTGATCCGCTGAGCGACGATGAACCGTGTCGCGCGCTGCGTGGACTGGGTGATCAACCGGTCCAAGGCATCCTGGAGCTTGACCTCGGTCTCGATGTCGATGGCGCTGGTGGAGTCATCGAGGATGAGCACCTTCGGCTGTACGAGCAGTGCGCGGGCGATGGCGATCCGCTGGCGCTGGCCGCCGGATAGGGTAACGCCGCGCTGTCCGATGATCGTTTCGTAGCCGTCATCGAGCGCGTCGATGAACTCCGTGGCCTGAGCCGCGGCCGCTGCGGCGTGAAGCTCGTCTACGGGCGCGTCGGGGCGTCCGAAGGCGATGTTCTCGCGAATCGTGCCCCCGAACAGCACGGCTTCCTGAAGAGCGATGCCGATGTTCGCCCGCAGCGACTCCAACTGGATCTCGCGAAGATCGAGGCCGTCAAACGTGATCCGACCTTGGGTCACGTCGTAGAACCGGGGGATCAGGTGGATGAGCGTGGATTTGCCCGAGCCGGTAGCGCCGAGGATGGCCACCGTCTCACCGGGCTCAGCGACGAAGCTCACCCCCGAGAGCACGGGCTCGGCGCTCCGCCGATCGTAGCCGAAGAAGACGTTCTCGAAAGCGATGCGACCGTGGGGATCCTTCAGTGCCTTCGCATCTGGCGACTCAGAGATCCCCGGAGCCGTATCGAGCACCTCGAGGATGCGCCCTGCCGAGGCATTGGCCGCGGCGATCGGTCCGAGAAGGGTGGCGAGCATCATCAATGGGAACATGGCGAACATGAGGTAGTTGATCGACGCCACAACCTGGCCCACGGTCATGTCGCCGGCGAGCGTCGCGCCCCCGCCGAGCCAGAGGGCGCCGGCGACCGCCAGATTGAGGATGAGCACCATCGTCGGGAGAAGGAAGGCAACCAGGCGCATGACGCGCGTCGTCCGGCGCATGAGCTGTAGGTTCGCGCCATCGAACCGCTCGATCTCCCGCTGCTCGCGAACGAACGCCTTGACGACGCGAACACCGGCTAGATTCTCTTGGAGAACGCCGTTCAGTCGATCGAGCGACTGCTGAACGCGGGTGAATAGAGGACCGGCGATACGTGCGAACCAAGCGACAAACAGCACGATGACGGGCACGAAGGCGGCCATCATCAGCGCCAGTCGGGGGCTGGTAAGGATGAGCAACGCCACGGAGCCGACGATCCAAATCGGTGCGCGGGTGAGGATGCGAAGCGACATCATCACGATCGTCTGCGTCATCTGCACATCGCTTGTCGACCGTGTGATGAGATTCCCCGTACGCAGCGCATCCAGGTTGGAGAACGAGAAGCCCTGCACTTTGCGCACGAGCGCGCTGCGCACATCGTGTGCGAAGGACTGGCCGACGCGCACGGAGAGGAAATTGTTTCCCAGAGCGAAAAGCGCCGCCAGCAGCGCAGCGCCGACCATGAGAAGGGACGTCGTGACCACCGTATGCAGGTCACCGCGCCCGATGCCGTCATCGATGATGCGCTGCGTGAGCCGCGGGATGAGGAGGTCGCTGGCGACCATCCCCAGCAGGAGCACGAGCGCGGTGGTGGACCAGCTCCTGTACGGGCGGAGGAACGGCAGCAGGCGCAGCAGGTTCTTCATCCGGTGGTGTCCTTGGGAGCCGCGGCTCCGTGGAGGGAGCCTTGCAGGGCGATCGCCCGACGATGCACCTTCCTCAACAGCTCCGCGAGACGCTGCCGTTCGCTGTCGTCGAGATCGGCGAGGAACTCCTCCTCGAGGTCGGCGAACGCGCGAAGCGCCTCGTCCTGAAGTGCTTGCGCTCTGGGGGTGAGAAACACGCGCGAGATGCGCAAGTCGTGCGCGTCCGATTGGCGCGTGATCCAACCGTCACGTTCCATGCGTAGCAGCATTCGTGTTACCGTGGGCGCTCTCAGGTGAAGGTCGCGGGAAAGCTCCGATTGCGGCACACCGTCTCCGTGCCATAGCCGTCCCAGAAGCAGCGCCTGCCCACGGTGGAGCCCTGTCCCCTCGAAGTGCGTGCGCAGGCGGCGTCCAAGGAGTCTCGCCACCTCGAACAGCAGGTGCGCCGTGTTCTTCGGGGGAGCCGCATGAGGCATCGACGATCTCCTTAGGAGGCTAATGATTAGGAGGCTAACAATAGAGGGGAACGCATGCCCTGTCAAGCGCGATCGAGCGTGCGTGCCTTCGCCTGCTGCCGTTCACGCGGCAGAAGACGTACCGTGCGCTCCCAGCCGCCGAGCCGCGTGCCCGGAAGGGCACCTTCCGGCGCGGGAGATGCGCCGCCGGCCGCGACTCCCGTCGCCGCGATCCTCGCTGTTCCCAGACCTACGTTGATCCGGCACGGGAAGAGAATCCAGGGCGACGAGGACCCCCTCCGGCTGATCCCTGACGCTGGGCGCCTCTCGGGGATGCCTCAGTGTCCGTCGGCGAGGATCGTGACGCTGCCGACGCCGACATCCACTGTTACGGAGCCTGCCCCGGCACCGAGGATCACGTCGAGGTCGCCACCGAAACCGGACGTCGATTCGCGGGGAGCTTCAGCGAACGGTCCGAACGAGATCTCGCCGATGCCCGCTGAGGCGTGGACAGCCAGCGAGGCGTCGGGGGGGAGGAAGACGTCGACGTCTCCCGTACCGACGGCGACAGCTACGGTGGACGCAGCGAGTCGTCGCGCGGTCACATCGCCGACGCCGCAAGCGACGGTCAGCTGCTCACCGGAGAATCCGTCGACCTCGACAGCGCCCGCACCCAGGTCGATCATGGCGTTCCCATCGTAATCATGGAGGTGGACGTCGCCTGCGCCTTGCGTGATGCGGAGCTCCGCCCCACGGGGGATGAGGAGCTTGTAGTCGACGCTCCAGCCCCAGCGGCGAGGTCCCTCCGTGGCGATCCGCAGCCCGCAGTCGCCGGGGCCGATGTCCACGGCAATCTGCTCGCGCACCGCCGCGGAACGCGCGTGACGGGTCACGATGACCTCCACTGTTGTGGCGGAGGCGGTCTGCACGGAGGCTCCATCGCTCGTCATCGCAGTGACGATCCCTACGGGGTTGTCGATCTCGATGCAGTCTGTGGCGAAGGGAATGACGTGCCGCGTCGTGGCCTCGCTGTCGTCAGCGACGGGGCCGGCGGCGATTGCACCCCAGGTCAAGGAGAACCCAACGCGCGGGCCGCCGAGGTCGAGAACCGGGCGAGCGCCCATCATGAGCGGTTGATCGCACCACTGGAAGCCGATCAGCGGAATCAGCCACCCCACATGGAGCTCGAAGCCAAGGATTCCAAGGGGTTGGACCTGCATGCTGAAGAATGGCTCTACGGCAAGGAACATCCTGCCCATTGTGTATTCCGTTGGGGTAGGCACGCACCCGGCGGGAGCCTGATTCGGGCATGGCGGAGGGGAAGGCTCAGGCCCGCGGAGTTCCAGAGCGACACCCCCGGCGCCGAGCACGACACCGAACGTGAGCAGGGAGCGCTCGTCGCCGCCGGCGACGTGACCGATCTCCACGCCCCCGAATCCCATGGCCAAGCTCACGGAGCGGTCTTCGGTCCCCGCTTCGAGTGCGCCCCCCCATCCGAGCCCTCCAGCGGATGTCCCGCCGAGGATGCCGCCTCTTCCGCGGCCGCCACCGGTGATCATCAAGCCAGTCAGCGGATCGTAGCCGCTGTCGGCGAGGAAGGAATTCACCAGACCCACATCGGGTAGGAAGATTCCCAGACTGGGTCCGCCGAACGCGAATCCCATGACCGGCGCGTCTTCCTCAGCACCGGTGGCAGCCATTGACGGCACCACCAGGCACAGCATGAGCAACCCAAGGCCGAAGCGCTTCGAAACCATGACCGCCTCCTTTGCGGCGCGAATGAACCTTCTCATGTACAGCGCGCGCAGCGCAACGGTTTCGCGACGGGCGCCTGGTCCAGTGTGGTCGCAGGGCTCGCCCCCGTCAACTTCGGCAGCTCGCTGTCGGCGGATTCGCAGATATACTGCACGAGAAGAGGAGGACAAGGTGACAGGCTACATCGTCCGGCGCGTCTTGTGGATGGTTCCCGTGTTCCTCGTTGTCGCATTGATCTCCTTCGGGCTGGTGAGTATGGCGCCGGGAGATTTCTACACGCCGCTTCGGCTTCTCGGCATCCACAGCACGGCGTACGAAGCGATGAGAATCATGCGCGGGATTGACAAACCGTGGATCGTCCAGTTTTGGGTGTGGTTCGAGGGTGTCATCACGCGCGGGGATTTCGGCATCTCGTTTGCCACCGGGGGGCCCATCGGCCCGTACATGTTCAGTGCCCAGGCGGGGATTCACTGGACGCTGATCATCACCGGATCGGCGATGGTGCTGGCGTGGCTGGCTGGGATCCCGTTGGGGATTCTGGGTGCGATCCGACACGGCAAACCGATCGACTACCTCATCTCGCTGTTCACGTACATCGGGATCTCTTTTCCTCAGTACGTGCTGGGCTGGTGCTTCATCTGGTTCGTCTACAAATTCATCAACCGCCTCTTCATCGGCCCGGGAACGTGGGGATTGGTGGACGTCTCGTTGCGTAGAGCGCCGATGTCCCTCGCGAAGTTCGGGAGCTACATCTGGCATCTCACCCCGGCGTGGGTGATCGTCGGGGCGCCGATGTTCGCGCTCGTCGTCCGCCACATGCGCAGCAGCATGCTCGATACGATGCACGCGCACTACATGGATACGGCGCGTGCGAAGGGGCTTCGGGAGAGCCGTGTGCTGTTCAAGCACGCGCTTCGCAATGCGCTGAATCCGCTGGTGAGCATGGCGGGGATCATGCTCCCGACGCTGATCACGGGATCGATCCTCGCGACGCAGGTCCTCGGGCTGCCGACCTTCGGACAGGTGTTGATCACGGCTACACGGCAACAGGACCAGCATCTGCTCACGGCATGTCTCCTTTTCTACGCGAGTTTCCTGTTGGTGGGAAACCTGATTGCAGACCTTCTCCTCGCGGTGATCGACCCGAGAGTGCGCTACCAATAGCGAGACGCGGCGTCGGGCGCAGCATCGCGGCCAATCTATGTCGCAAGCAGTCCCGCGAGTCGCAGCAACGATGGATCGAGGGACTTCGTGCTCGTCACGACCTCGCGAAGCGGGGTCAACACCGCATCGCCGCGTCGCCAACCTGCGAGAACATCGTGCTCGCCACGCAGGAGCGTGTCCACGGCGGCAGTGCCCAATCGGCTGGCGAGGAGCCGATCGGCCGCCGTGGGCGATGCGCCGCGCTGCACATGTCCGAGGATGGTCATCCGAAGCTCGAAGCCCAGCTCACGTTGGTGTTCCGCGAAGTGCGATGAGAGGGCGGTCGCCGTCCACGTGGCGCCCTCGGCGACGACGACGAGGGCGTGGGGTTTCCCGCGCTCGTACGCGCCACGGATCCGCTCGGCAAGGACCTCAGGCTCGATCTCCGTCTCGGGAAGGACGATTGCCTCCGCGCCGCCAGCGATCCCCGCCATGAGCGCGAGGTATCCGTGCTTCCGGCCCATGACCTCGACGAGGAACGCTCGGCGATGCGACGATGCCGTGACCTTGAGGCGGTCGATCGCTTCCAGGGCGACATTGAGCGCCGTGTCGACGCCAATCGTGATCTCGGTTCCCGCGAGATCGTTGTCGATCGTCGATGCGACACCGACGACAGGGAATCCCATCTCGGACAGCGCGTGGGAGCCACACTGCGAACCGTTGCCGCCGATGACGACAAGACCCTGAATGCGACGGGCTCCGAGGTTGGCCAGCGCTCGCTCTCGACCGGGCTCCGTGGTGAACTCGGGACAGCGCGACGTGCCGAGGACGGTCCCGCCGTGTTGGATGATGCCCCCGACATCGCGTACGCCGAGGGACACGAAGTCGTCGTCGACCAGTCCGCGGAAGCCGCGCTGGACGCCAAGTACCTCGCATCCTTGGGAGATGGCGGTCCGTGTCACGGCGCGGGTCGCGGCGTTCATCCCCGGTGCATCCCCTCCACTGGTCAGTACGGCGATGCGATCCATGACCTGCCCTTGTAGCGTATCGCCGCGACCGGTGCAACCCTGGCCTTCCCTGTCCTGGCGGGCGCCCGCTAGACTGCGGTGGGGCGGAGAACGGAGGCAAGTGTGAATGTGCGGCTGCTACGCAGTGACGACGCCGAACTGGCGGCGCGCGCGATCCGACAGATCAAGCCGCCGGGGGAACGGCAAGGAGACACGACGCTCCGAGACATGGAGCGATTCCTCGATGCGCGGGACGTGCTGTTCGCCGTCGCCGTGGACGGCGAGCCCGTGGGTTACGCCGTGGCCTACGCCCTGCTGCGGGTCGACGGAGGGCCACCGATGATCCTGCTCTACGAGGTCATGGTCGCTTCGGGCCATCGGCGACGGGGAGTCGGTCGGGCGCTGGTGGCGTGCGTCGTGGAGGCTGCGAAGGCGGAGGAAGCCGGATCGATGTGGGTACTTGCCGATGGGGACAACGCTGCGGCAGTCGCCCTCTACACCTCCTGCGGCGCGTGCCGCCGCGTGCCGGATCAAAGCCTGTTCGTGTGGTCGCCGATCCGACTTCTCTCGTGACCTCGGCCCGTGCTAGACTGCGGCGACACCGGAAGGAGGCGTCATGCGAGTGATGAGTGTTGCCGCTGCCGTGCTTCTCGCGATCGGACTGGCGGTGAGTGCGCAGTACACCTACGCGTTCTACTACAATGTGACGAGCGGGCGCGACCTGGAGATCAACGTGATGAACACGGAGGACGTCTACGCGTCGTGCTCGATTGAGGCGCATGATGCGTGGGGCGATTTGCTGTGGTTCGAGGGCTTCGACCTCTCGCCACTGATGTCGTCGTACTACACGGTCAGTGACGAGGTCGCCAGCGGGAACTGGGGCGTGGTAATCGTAGAGAGCGACACCCGCTTGGTCTTCGGCTTGGAGTACTACCAGGGCGGTCAGCTGGTCACGATCGACAACATCTACGAAGAGGCGCCGGACATCGTGCCCGGCTTGGACTACTGGTTGGGTGCCTATTACACGCTGGTCGGCGATGCGGAGACGACGCTCATCCTCCTCAACCCCTGGCCGGTTGCCACCGTATGCCGAGTGATCGTGCACAAGCAGAGCGGGGAAATCCTCTACGAAGAGGACTTCGTCTTCGATCCGTACGAAGGGTTCTTCATCTATCTCCCGGACTACATCGCCAGCGGGAAGTACGCGTGGGGGTTTGCCGACGTGCTGATGGTGGACAGCGCGATCATCGTCGCCGTCGAGTACTACGGGCGAGGGTGCGGCGATCTCGAGATCGACAACATCTCCACGTTCTACTACTAGAACCGAAATGGGCTCCAGCCGCCCGACGTTCGGGTCGTGTGTGTGACGGACCACTTCTGCGGCGGAGGCGGCCCGTCCATGTTGGCAGGGGGCCGGTTCCCCGGAGGGGCGCCGGACAACACCTAGCAAGGGGGAGCCGTGAGTGACTCGAAGAAGTGGATTCCGGATGTCGTGCGAGCGCTTGACGAGCACACCGATCCGGAGACGTGTGCCCGGACGCTTGAGGCGTGCGGCCGGCGGTGCGCGCCGGAGAGCCTGGTGCGGAAGGCGCGCCAGATCTTCGAGCGCACGGGAAGCCTCGAAGGCTTTCTCGCGGAGCTGGGGGAGGTGTTTGACGCGCTCGAGCTGAGCGACGGCAAGGTGTACGTTGTCTACCCGCAGTGCTACTGTGAGCAGATCCGCGGTGTCCCCGTCGACGAGATCCCCGATGTGTACTGCAATTGCTCCGTTGGATGGGTGAAGGAGATCTTTGAGGGGGCGCTTGGTCGTCCGGTGCGGGTGACGAGGCGCTCCACCGTTATCGCCGGTGACAGCGAATGCCGTTTCGAGGTGGACCTGAGCTGAGCGCCATCCATCGATAGGGTCGCCGCAGATCCATGGCGACTGGACTGCCTGAAGAAGTGGACCGGCCGTGGGGGTGGCAGGCCACCTGCCGCGATGCGCTGGAGATGTCAACGCACGAAAGGTAGCGTAGTGAAGATCTTCGTCGATACCGCAGACTTGACGGAAATCCGCGAAGCCTGTACGTGGGGAATCGTGGACGGGCTGACCACGAATCCGACGCTGATCCGGCGTGCTGTCGAAGCGCTGGCGAAGGAACCTGTGAAGATGGAAGCCCACATCGAGGAGATCTGCCGCCTCGTTCCCGGCCCGGTCAGCCTGGAGGTCACCAGCCTCGATGCTACGAGCATGGTGGAAGAGGCGACCATCCTCTACGAGCGCTTCAACCCCGTGGCAGAGAACGTGGTGATCAAGATCCCAGCCAACACGAGTACCGATGAAGGCGATCGGCGAGACTTCGACGGGTTGAGGGCGATCTCCACGCTGTCGGCGCGGGGGATCCCGGTCAACGCTACCCTGGTGATGACGCCTGAGCAGGCGCTGCTCTGTGCCAAGGCAGGCGCACGGTACGTCAGTCCGTTCATGGGGCGAGTTGACGACTACGAAGCAAAGCGGTCGGAGGGCCTGCAACAGGAGGGACCGACCCTCTCTCCGGGATGCGTGCTCGTCGAGCAGACGGTGCAGATCCTCCGAGCGTATGCCTTTCCCTGCGAGGTGATCGCAGCGAGTGTGAGACACGCGGGCCACGTCCGAGCGGCGGGGCTATCGGGGGCGCAGATCGCCACCATTCCGTTCGCCGTCCTTCTGGAGGTCGTGCGCCATCCGAAGACCGCCGAAGGGATCCGACGATTCTCTGACGACATCGTGACCGAGTACGCGGCGTTGTTCTCCTGACGCCCGATGATCTGGCCGTCACGCGGAATCGGCTCTCCTGGATCAATGACGAGCGGATCGAAACGCAGGCGGAGATCCACCGGCACAGCACGTGGTACGGCAACACGAGGGATGAGCCATCACGGGAGCGCGAGTGCATCTCGACGATGGTCAGTCGCAGGGTGGACGCGATCGTCATTGCGCCGAGTCCGGCAGGGTGTGAGAGCATCCTCCCGTTCGTGGAGAGCGAGCTTCTCACTGCGGCCGTTGTGCGCCGCAGCTGGCTGTGGTCGATCAGAAGCCGCTCGAGAGCGGTCACATGGCAAGTGGCATGCGGTTTGAGAGAACCCGAGCGAAAGGCGCGCGGCAGCCCACAGCGCACACATCCAAGATCGCCCCGGAGATCATCATCCGCAGTTCCGCCGCCGAATCCGATCGGCGGATCGGCTCGTAGGAGAACAGAACCGGGGTACGGCGCCCACACCGTGCTGGGGGCAGCGGTGCCCCACTCTCAGGTCATGACGTTGGCGGTGCACTGATGCTGGTCTGCAATGGATGCGGACGAAGCGCTGCCGTGCGAGGTCACGGCGCCGAGGATCGAGCGGGCGACACCGGACGGTCGCCCCTCCTCGCAGTCGGCGGACGATCGTCGAGTCGCGGATCCGAGTCGTCCTGATGCCGAACGCGAGAGGGATCCCCGATCCCGCCACTCCATGAGGACGGCGGTTGCGCCTCGGGGTGCGGCTTCCACGGATGCTGGGCCACGGGGAATCGAGGGCGGCACAGCCTGCCGGGCGGCAGGAGTGACGCCTGGACCGCCAAGGTGGCGCAGGCAACCCGTTGATGGGAAGGCCACTTGTCAACTGCGCAGCGTTCTACCTATGGTGGCTCGGCGATCCGCAAGGCTGCGGACGTGTCGAGGAGGCGATGGGGATGGCACGACGATCTCGCGGACAGGTGGCGCTTCTGATGGCGCTTGGCCTCGTGATCCTGCTCGGTGCGCCGGCGGTCGCACCGGAGCCTGCGTTCGAGGTCCAACCCGAGTGGCAGATGAGCTATGTCATAGACGCCGTGGGAAACAGGATTTACGACGTAGAGCTTGCCGGCGCGCTCTCGATGGGGGTCGCGGACCCCGGCTTCTCCAGCATGTTGTGTTTCTTCATGAACTGCTACAGCGGCGGGATGCTCGACGATCTCGTGATGAGCATGGCGGGGAAGGGCGACGTTGCGCTGATGGCCGCGACCCAGTACCACAACAAGGCATACGGGATGTGGGACAGCTTCAAGCCGTTCGCCGAGACGCTTCAAGATGGCATCGATCGGCCGGTGACCTTCTTCGGTGAGGCCCTCAACGATCAGTTGGCCCTCACTGGCGAGTCGGCGCCGACGGCATCCCAGATGCTTGCCGCGGCGACTGAGAATGACCTCGGCAGAAGAGGGATCAACTGGCTCGGTGTCAAGGTGATCGCCCCGCAAAGCGAGCAGCCACAGGGTTTCTTCCTTGGCTTGGGCAAGCAGGTCAAGATCGGGAAGAAGGCCGACGGCACGAACGCCGACAGCGTCCACGCCATCCTTTTCACCAGCGGCGCGAACAAGGCGCTGTGGAACGATCTCGACCGGGCGTATCACGCGCTCCTGGATGGCCACGGAATCCAGCGGAAGGACATCACAGTCCTCGCGGGCTACGGGGCGAGCACCGAGGGGCCGGACGGCACCGTGGCGCCTTCCTACGTCGATGGTAGAGGGTCCCGGTGGGCGCTGTTCAAGGCGATTCGCGAGCTGAAGCCGGTGATGAACGACGGCGAACAGCTCATCCTGTGGATAGGAGGGCACGGTGGATGGGAGCTGAACACCGGCTTGACAAGCCTGCTCGTTAGCCTTCCGGCGAGGCTCTCGCTTCTCGCCTCCTCCATTGCCGCGACGCAGGCGGGTCCACTGCGCGATCTCGGTCCGGAGTTCCTGCAGGACGTGCAATCGCCGTTGACGACCGGCGCCTTCGTCAGGCTTCTCGTCAAGCCGGACGTAGATCCAGAGCTGATGGACCACGTGAGGCTGTTTCTCAATTCGGTGGAGCTGCCGCTTGGGTCGCAGCGGGAGATCGATTCCCTGGATAGCGATCCTGACATCGATGCCCTTGAGCTCAACTTCCTCATCGAGGAGGAGGATCTGCTCGGGGAGTCGAACCGTATCGAAGTCGATTGGGCCGATCCGACGCTCTTCGTGCCGTACACGATCCTCGGGCTCGGCTTCGGCATCGGCGATTCCCCGCACGAGCTTGTCGTGCCGCCTGAGCCGGAGGAGGCCTCGAGTCATCTTCTCGTGCTTCCTACGCTGTTTCATCCCGAAGAGCTGTACTACGTCTCGAAGCTGTTCCTCGACGGAGGGTGTGAAGTGTCGGTTGCGACGCCCAATGGGACGGATGAGGCGCGATCGGCGCTCGGCGAGCTCGCCTTCGACGTCGAGTTCGTGCCGCTGGATGTCGCCGCGGACAGTTACGACGGCGTGCACTTCCTTGGGTACGGGTGGTACGTGGACTGGTATCTGCCGGTCACGTGGGGGATCCCTGTTCCCGAGTTCACCCGGGGTGCTGTGGCGCTGATCGAGCATGCGTTGGGCGGCGGGATCACCCTCGGCGGGATCGGCTCCGGTGTGTGGGCGCTGGTCCTCTCTGGGCTGATGACGGACATCGAACTCTCCATCTACGATTGCCCCGATCTCATCGACGCGTGTCTGCAGTACGGGATCATCCCGATCACCACCGGCGGTGCGTCAGCCCCTGGAGTGACACCGTTCCCGATAAGCCCGGCCCACCTCTACTGGGCGGACGGCACCCCGGTCGTATCGCTTCCAGCGCCCACGAGCTGGTACGGGGAAGAAGAGGGTGACGCTTTCGTGGGGATGTGGGGTGCTTACCTGGAGGAGTACGTCCACACGGTCTGCGAGTAGACGCTGGCTGTCGTTTGAGCTGTGCGTTGCGATTCTCTCGTCTCGCCGCGGCGCTCCGCCTGGACTGACCGCAAAGGAGGTTCACGTGAACGCGATCCGTTGTACTCGACGTGTGTTCGTGGCGGGTTCCGCTGCAGCCTTGGTCGTTCTGATGATCGGTGGCTTGCACGGGGACGCGATGCGTGGCGACTACTCGCGCTGGAACCCGACAGACAAGGACTACCGCGGAGTCTACATGCAGCAGGGCCGTGTCCTGCTGGACTCCGACTGGAACGAAGCCCAGGAGATTGCCCTGCGCCTTCGTGAGACCTCCCTGGCCGATGTCATTGGGCCGTTCGGCGCTCCGATCGACGAGGCTGGCTTCGGTGTCCGCCCGATGGAAGGCGGGAGCGATCTGCGGATTACGCCAGGTCGGATGTACGTCGGCGGGATGCTCTGCGAGCTGAAGACCGCCGTGACCTACCGGACTCAGCCGAATCTCCCGGAGCCCGAGCCTCTTGTCCCGAGTGCCGGGCGTCGCGATCTCGTGGTGCTCGACGTGTGGCGCCGAACGATCACCGCAGTGGAGGACCCCGAGCTGATCGAGCCGGCTCTTGGCGGAGTGGACACCACAACCCGCACGCAGACAGTCTGGCAGGTGAAGCTGATGAAGGACGTTGGGGAACTCTCGGCGGAGGACGCGTCGCTGGAGGCGCGACCGTCGCCTGGCACGGGACGGCTGAGCACATCCCTGGTCGCACCCGATGAACAGGACCCGGTGCTTCTGGCTCCGACGGGAGGGTATACGGGGATGGAGAACCGCCTCTACCGAATCGAGATCCACGAAGGTGGCGGTGCCGGGACGGCCACCTTCAAGTGGTCGCGAAGCAACGCGTCCACAACCTATGTCATCGAGGCCTTCCGTCTCGGCGGAGCGGAGGTAGTGCTTGCTATCCCCACCGATGTGCTGCTCCGGCCCCAGCCGGGTAGCTGGGTCGAGATTTCGGGCGATGAGACGGATCTGCGAGGGCAGCCAGGGACCATGGCCCGGGTCGTTGCGGTTGACCCCGGCAGTAGCGTTGTGCGCCTTGATCGAGCGGTGACACAGCATGCATCGGAAGGCCACCCGAAGCTCATCGCTTGGGATCACCCCGGCAGCGGTGGAGGGGGTGGCAACCTGCGCGTCCAGGAAGGTGCATGGCTTCCGCTCGAGGACGGAATCGCCTTCCGCTTCACGCCCGGCGGCACGTACCGATCCGGCGACTACTGGCTGTTCGCAGCGAGGGCGGCGAACGGCAGCGTGGAGATCCTTGAGGATGTGGCCTCGCGGGGGATGGAGCACGCCTTCTGTCCCCTCGCCCTGCTGGACTGGTACTTGGATGGAGACGCGTGGAATGCAGACGTGCAGGATTGCCGGCGCTTGTTCTATCCTCTCACGGAGCTGTCGGGAACGGAGTCCGGGCCGCCGACGCATGAGGAGGAGCGGCGCTTCTTCGGCAAGTACCGCGCGCTCGTCGTCGACAACGACGATCCGTGGGGTCGGGGACGAATCCGCGCCCTCGTGCCCGACATCCTAGGCGACGGCGTGAGTGACTGGGCAGTTCCCTGCCTGCCGTGCGCCGCGCTGCACAACGAGGAGCGGTTCATCCCGGAGATCGAGCAATGGGTCTGGATGGAGTTCGAGGCGGGCGATCCATCGCGCCCGATCTGGGTCGGGTGCATTCCTCCCGGCTAGTCGCAGCCCTGCCGCTTGTGTCTCGATCTGCACGTAGCAGCGGAGCGCCAGAACGCAGGGCTCGTGGCGCATCGCTTCGTCGTGATCTGAAGACGGGGGACACGGGGTGCGCCCTCACCAGCCGTGAAGCAGGGGTAAGATCACGCCATGCGTAGGAGAGACAGGGAGATCGCCGATCGATCAGAGATCGATGCACTGCTTGAGAGGGCGAAGGTCTGCCGCGTTGCGTTCGCGGTCGACGCGGAGCCATACATCGTTCCGCTCTCCCTTGGCTATGACGCCGAAGCGAATGCGCTCTACTTCCACACAGCCCCGGAGGGTCGGAAGATCCAATGCATCGCGGCGAACCCACGGGTCTGCTTCGAGGTCGAGGGGCGCGTCGAGGTGACGTCCGGGGACGAGCGCGGGTGCACGTGGAGTGTTCACTACGAGAGTGTCATCGGGACGGGGAAGCTCGTCGAGCTGCTCTCCCCGGATGACAAAGAGGAGGCACTGCGGCGCATCATGCGCCAGCAGTCCGGGCGCGAGATGCCGTGGAGCTTCGCGCCGAGGACGGTCGCCGTGACGCGCGTCTGGCGATTGGGAATCGAGACGGTGACCGGCAAACGCTCTCTCGTTACGGATTCCGGGTGAAGCAGACCGCTTCCGGTGATGCCCCCGAGGTAGTGCCGGTGTGCGCGCTCAAGCCCCATGTGAAACCCGACCTGATCAGCATCGCGCCGAGGCACAGGGCATTGATTCCTTCGGTGAGCCTCGATCCACATCGTGGTCCGGACGCAGGTCGCCATCCGGGCAAGCGGCGGACTGAGCCACCACATCCCCTCCACATCAACGTCGATAGCTCTTCACGACAAGCGTGCATGATACGGCAACTTCTGAGAAGGATGTGATGTGGACGTGACGAACTGGATTGTGGGAATCGCACTTGCAGCGCTTGTCGCTGCCGGAGCGGCGGTATGGGCGGTGAGTGGGAGTGGAGGCGAGTCCCCAGCAGTCGAGGAACCCTGCCTCGCGTTGGCCGACGGCCAGGGCTGTCTCGGCGGAGGGACCTGCGACGGCATCTGCGAGGAACACGGTGGCGAGTGCTCGGGAGCCGAGGGGCAGTGCTCTGCCGGTGGGGACTGTCGAAAGCCGCCTCGAGGCAGCAACGCAGAGGACGGCAGCAGGCTCGGCGGCGATTGCGAAGGGAACGGTCAAGGCGGCGGCCGGTGCCGCGGGAGCACATCCTAGGAGCGCCTCGCGGTGTCGGGCGGGAGATCGCATTTCGGTTTGCCTGTACGGTCTACGACGCCCTCTACGTCGCCGCAGCAGTCGAGGGGGATTGCCCCGTCGTCACGGTTGATCGGCGGTTCTACGATGTCATGGTCCAGAGTCCACTGGAGGGCCATGTCCTGCGGATTGAGGATGCATGAGCGGCGCCGCTGTGAGCCCGACGGCGCAGAACCAAGCCGCACCATCCCTGTTCGAGCTGGATCGGTCAGATGATCCTGAGGAGCCCGGCGTCCGGAGACCGGCCATCGCGGCGGTGCGGCTGGCCCTTTCCCGTATCATGCTTCTCGCTCGCCGGAGGTTGGAAGGAGACCGCATTGAGGGAGTACGAGATCGAGCTGGAGATCTACGAGGGCAGAGGGGTTGTGATCAGTGAGGAGGCTCCGCGCCCCGACCTTGCCAGAGAAGGCATCTGTGCGTGGATGTGCGGAGCCGGCGACAAGCCGGCATACGAGGTTGGTCAGAGGTTCCGCTATCCCGAGGATCTGGGGAAGCTCTGCCCGTGGCTCGTCGACAGCCTCACCGGCGTCATCCGCGCTCTCGAACACGGGGGCACGTTGCCGTGGCGCTATGCGGGGACGCCGTACGAGAAGGAGATCGATCCCGACGGGGTGACGACGGAGTATGTCCGCTGCCTCGATCCGACGGCGTCGGGGATCGTCATCAAGGTCATACGGAGGGCGCTCCCAGCGTAGTTCGCATCGGGGGCTTCCTTGCTGTGTGCGGGAGCTGAGCTCCACTCGAGGATTCGGTGCAAGCAAAGCGTCGGAATCGACATGAATGCCCCTGCCCCGTGTTCTCCGGAGGACGGATCACGTACGTCCCGCCACTGCAGCTGTGCCCGGGCTGCGCTTGATCATGTAGCCCTTCCGACATGGCCTGTGGAGGCAGTCCTCACTGCATGAGGTGGCCAAGTCGAGGGCGCTTCCGCTCCCTTGCGCCTTCCCTCGATCCAGTTTCCCAGTCAGACGCCCGAGCCATTCTCAGGGAGCTGGGCCACTAGAATGTCCAGTGTCTGTAGAGCCGTGGCGGCCATCCTGTGTCGGCAGTCAGAGGCACTCGCGGCGATAGCGTGAAGATCGGTTGCAGGCCCCAGCCCCCGGCCCACAATTGGGCGCTGATCTCGATGGAGATACCGCGACACAACGCCAGCTCAAGGGCTACTCCGACCTTGAGCGCAGCCAAGGCTGAGTGCTCTCCATCCAAGACCACCTGTGCACCAGCCTGTGGCTTGACGCTCAACCAAGACGACAATGCGTAGCGCGCAGTGCACAGAGCCTCGGATGCTGCCATGAGTTCGCCGCTGGTGAAACTCGTTATCCCGCTCGACAGCCAGAGGGCGTAGCTCTCGCCGTGTGCAGCTCGGATGATGGTGCGAACGCTGACCCAGCGCCACGCGTTCGATCCGAACCGCCATCCATCCATCCAGTGTGCGTACTCGCCACTCCACGGGCATGCGGCCAACTGAACATAAGCAGAGGGTTGGCCAGCAGCGATTGAGAGGCTGTACCGTGCGAGCCACGCAATGGGGTCCAAGGGAAGGACCTCGGCGTCAATCCACGCCCAGACCTGCGGTTCGACAGTGACCGGCTCGGCGCCCGAACCAACAGCCAACGCGGCCGTGAGGATTGCGATCATCAACACGAGGCTAGAAGCGAAGCGCATGAGATCCTCCAACTCCCTGTGTAGCAGTGGGTACCAGGAGACTATGGCAATTGTAGCACCTTCAGCATGGCAGGTTGCGACATGGGGGCACGCCCTGGCTGACCTGCCCCCAGCAACAGGTCCTCGCCACCAGCGTAGGCCCGCGACACTAGGCCGCCAAGCCGCGGCGAAGCGCTGGCGGCAACCCAGCTTCCCGCAGCTGCAGACATCCCTCGACTCGTTCCTCGAGTTCTACACCTTCCAGCACCCCCATCGGGGCTACCGTACGAAGGGCAGAGTCCCCGCCGAGATCTTCTGGGGCGTGATCCGTGAACGACGTCACGAGGAGGCATGAAGTGTCAACACGATTCCGACACTGCACAGGCTAGGGGGCGGAGAGCATGGCTGGCACCAGGTAGTCGCGCGCGAGAACCTCGGGGGAGAGCGCACCCTCGAGGATCGTCGCAGTGAAAACGACGATTGTCTCCATCTCCGGGAACACGTAGAGGAACTGCCCTTGCGATCCGGCTGCGTAGAAGACATCGTAGTCGTCAAGCGTCCACCAGTGGTAGGCATAGCTTCTGCCTGCGAAGTAGTCTTGTCGTCCGTGGATTCGAGTTCGTGTCGACTGCTCCAGCCAAACCTCGGAGACGATCTGCGCCCCGTCCCATCGTCCGCCGTTCAGGCAGAGAGCGCCGATCCGCGCCAGATCCCGTGGGCGCATGTAGAGTTGCGTCCCTCCCTTGTGGAGACCCGTCATGTCCTGCCTCCAGTAGAGATCCTCGATGCCGAGCGGGGAGAAGAGCGCTTGGCGAGCGAACTGCAGCGTCGACATCCCTGCCGCCTCGGCAATCACCGCGGAGAGCACGTGAGATAGCCCGGAGTTGTACCAGAACAGCTCGCCCGGAGGCGCCACCTGCGGCTTGCCGAGGACGTAGGCAATCGGCTCGCGACTGAACTCCAGGCGGAAGAAGTCGTTGCGTGGATCGTTGGATGGCCACGTGTCCTCGTCCCATTCCAGCCCCGCGGACATCGTCAGGAGGTGCTCGACGGTAATCACGCTCTTGGATTGCACTTCGTCGCGAGGTAGGAGGCCCGCGAAGAATCCGAGGATTGGCACGACTGCGGACTCGATCAACCCCCGGTCGATCGCGATTCCGATGAGGAGTGATGTGATGCTCTTGGTCACGGAGAAGAGGTGGTGTCGGCTCTCAGCCGAGTACAAGGGGTTCGGATACGCCTCCAGCACAACGTTGCCGTGACGGATCACGATCACAGAGTCGATCGTGTCCCCGGAGTCTTTGCGCGCGTTCTGCGCGCAAATCGCATCCATCATCGTTTCCAGAGGTGCGGGATCCATGTCCTCGGCTTCGGGAGTGGAGGGCGGGCGGGAGAACGGATCGCTCACGGGCTCTACCAGAACGGCCACGCCCCAACTCGCCGGCATGGTGATGTCGGCCTCTTCAGGCCAGTAGCCCCGCGTGTCGCTCGGCCAGGCATTCACCGTCAACGAGAGGCCGAAGGGCACTTCCACTGCGATCCCGACCAGATCCAGGGGGATGCGGATCTCAACGGCCGGAAGCGCCTCGGAGGCAGCGCCGGGCGCGAAGTTGGGACGCCCAAGCCAATGGGGGCGCGTGAGACCGCATCGTCCGTAGTTGTCGAACTCGCCTTGTGCTTCGCAGTTCTGTGCCGAGACGTGGAACCACCAATCGCCGTCGGCCCAGTCCTCCGTCTTCTCGTTGCCTGCGTCGATCAGGACCTCAGGCAGGACAAGCTCGGCGTCCAGGTTCTTGATGTACTCGAACGCTACGAAGAGGTACTCGCCGTCGTGAACCAAGTGAGCCCGTACCTGGACTGCCCGCTCATTGGCGGCGAACTCGACCGTGGTCGCGCCGGCCCACTCCGAGGCATCGAACGCCCCGTCGATCTCAGGCGTGACTCCGAGAGGAATCTCGAGCGTCGAAGCTCCGGCGAAAACGCTCAGCAGTGCCATCGCAGAAGCCGACAGCGCAAGCGTTCGCATGCTCACCTCCTTCAACTGCGGCGCCTAGTAGCATGGCCTCGATCGTCTCGCCTTCGTCACGGAGACGGTTTCCGAGAAGGCGAACCGGATTCGGTGTGCTGAGGCTCGCAGTGCTGTTTGCGCCGCTTCGGCAAGCGCGGGGCGGTTCGGTTTGACAGCAAGCTCTGCAATGTGCTAGGGTTTTCTCGTGGAGGGAGGGCGAGGATGGAACGGTTGCGTGGGCGATACGGAGTGTTGGCTGCCTGGTTAGGGGTTCTCTTCCTGGGGGTGATCGCTTCGGGTGCCATGGCCCAGGATGTCGTGATCGTCTCCGAGACGTTCGAAGACGGCTCGGCCGATGGGTGGACTCAGTGGGATGGTTGGACCGTTCATCAAGAGGCGAGCGGCGACCACGTGCTCTTCGGTGAAGGGATGTGGGAGTGGGCTGTGTTCGATGGAGGGCTCGACTGGACGGACTGCACGGTGCGCTTCCGGGTCAAGGTGCTCTCCGGCGGGGTGCACCTGAACTGCCGTGTGAGCGAGCCGTACGGGGAGCGCACGCGCTACATCTTCGGCTTGCGCGAGGACTCGACCTACATCGGCAAGGAGCAGCCACACGACAACCACTTCGACCTTGTTGCCAGGTGGGACGACGTCGACTTCGCCTTGGGCGAGTGGCACGACATCGAGGTGAGCGTTCGCGGTGGGCATCTGGAGATACGCATCAACGGCGCCCTGCAGCTTGAATTCGACGATGCCGACCCGCATGTGCAGGGGACGATTGCCTTTGAGACGCTGGAGGATCCACCGGGGAGCGGATCCGGCGCGTCGTACGTCTACATCGACGATGTGACCGTGTCGGCCCCGATCGACGACCGTATTGTCAGCTTTCCCGATCCCGCCCTCGAGGCGGCGATCCGCGAGGAGCTCGGGGCGTTCGAGGGTCCGTTGTCTGCCACCGCAGTCTCCGCGCTACAGAGCCTCGTGGCGGGGGCCAGCGCAGAGGGGCCGGTGGCGACCCTGGAGGGCATCGAGCACTGCACCGGTCTCGTTGAGCTCTTCATCTTCGGCGCCGGCGACCTGGACGACCTGAGCCCGCTGGCGGGCTTGACCAGCCTTGAGATCCTCCACGTGTACGATGCGTCGGTCGCCGATGTATGTCACCTATCCGGTCTCGCGAATCTGAGAGCCCTGTATCTGCCGAGAAACGACATCGTGGACATCTCTTGCCTGTCGGACCTAGTGAACCTGGAGGAGCTCAATCTGGAGGGGAATCGGATCGTCGACATCCGGCCGATTGAGGCGCTCACGGAGCTTCAATGGCTCTATCTGCTGGGTAACCGCATTCGTGATCTGGCGCCGCTTGCTCGAAACCCAGGCATCGGGCAGGGTGACAGCGTGAACGTCTGCTGTAACGCGGTCAGCTTCTGTGATTCAGAGGAGGTCCAGACACTCGTTGATCGCGGCGTCTCCATCATCTGCTGGTGCGGATGGTGTGAGGACTAGCTGGAGCTCTCGCTGCATCCGTTGAGCGCAGTGATTTCTCCCCGGATTCAAGCATACAGACCTGCCGCCAACACGCGGCTGCAGCATCGTGTAGGCGTGCTCTGCCGACGGGAAAGGGCGAGCCTTGGCGTACATGTGCCAACGATGCCTGCGCCGGGTCACTCGGGAAGCGGTTGCTGGTCTTCGGAACCTTTGCGAAGCACGCGATACGTGCCGGTTGCGGGATCGAGATCGTAGACGCTGAAGTTCGTATCGATGTCGAAGCCGGGGTAGTGCGTCGCGAAGTTGACCGAACGGGAGCCCGACTTCGCATCGCTGCGGATGCGGTGGAAGACGTTGCGGTTCCAGACCAGAAGGCACGCTGTGTCGCAGATCAGCACGCCCTCACGGACGACCCGGTCCGGCTCGACTTCGAACGAGACCATC
>Ga0272441_10001083_pt1 | contig 58288 bp, 50 predicted proteins | sample SSMProp6N_FD_193582 | JGI IMG/M metagenome (GOLD analysis project Ga0272441, IMG submission 193582) | Marine sediment archaeal communities from Little Sippewissett salt marsh, Falmouth, MA, United States - SSM-Prop-6N | ecosystem: Environmental > Aquatic > Marine > Wetlands > Sediment ...
GGGGGAGCATCGATGCGATCCTCATGCGGCTTGTCGACGTGATGCTCTCGTTCCCGTCGATTCTCTTCGCGCTGGTGTTGATCACACTGCTAGGACCCTCCGTGACCAGCTTGATCATCACCATGGGCATCATCTACTCACCGCGTTTGGCGCGCCTCGCCAGAGCAGGCACCATGTCCGTGAAGAATGAGGAGTACGTAGAGGGTGCTCGCGCCGTTGGCGTCCCGAACCTTCGGATCCTCGTTAGATACATCCTGCCCAACATTGTCGGGCCGCTGGTCGTCCAAGCGAGCCTCCTGCTCCCAATCGCTATCCTTGTGGAAGCGACGCTGAGTTTCCTCGGACTCGGTGTACAGCCTCCTACGCCCTCCTGGGGTGCCATGCTGAGTGCCGGGCGCTCGTACATGGAGATCGCCCCGTGGTTGACCGTGTTCCCTGGGGCCGCGATTGCGGCCATCGTGCTGTCGGTGAACCTCCTCGGAGACGCTGCGCAGGACTGGGCGAATCCGCGCCTTCGGAGAAGAATGTGAACCGGCTAGCGGCCGGATTGCCGCGCCACAGCTGGCGGAAAAGGAGACTCGCATGCGGCTAAGGATCTCCGTCTCGGGCGACGTCGCATCCACAACGGCGACACTTCGGGAAGGTCTGCAGAAGGCCGGATTCATCTTTGTGGAGACCGATCGCTCATATCGGGTCACGCTGGATGCCGGGAGACCAGCGAAGCTGCTCACGGAGTCCATATTCTGGGCGCGGAAGCAGCTGGCAGACCCATACCCGCAGACGCATTCCATCGAGATCGAAGGCGAGATCGCACTCCAGGGCAGTGGAGCGTCCATCGAGGCGGCTTTCCACGAGTTCCATGACCGCCGGAAGCACGCACTCGGCGGGAGCCACGCGCTCGAGGCCTGCATGGACGAGTTCTGCCGCATCGCCCTATCGCCGTGTACTGAGGTGTGACGGCGCCACCCACACAGGAGGAGGAACACGCAATGAGCTTCGGCAGATACTTGGACATCGATTTGAGTCTGGGCGTCATCCGGGAGTACGAGATTCCGGAGACATGGCTCGCAAGGTATATGGGAGGCAGAGGGATCGGTGCGCGGATACTCCTGGAGGAACTCCCAGCAGGAGTCGACCCGCTTGGCCCGCAAAACATCATTCTCTTCGGGACAGGGCCCCTTACGGGAACAGGCTTCCCCGGAGCATCGCGGAATGTCGTGATGGCCGTGTCGCCCAAGACGCGCAGCGTCAGCGGGGCCTATGTTGGTGGCTACTTCCCGCATGCCTTGGGCAACTCAGGGTATGATGGGCTCTTCTTCCGTGGCGAGTCAGCGACGCCGGTTTACCTGGAGCTGACTGCCGGCAATGCGGCTTTGCGTGACGCCTCCGAGCTCTGGGGGCGAGGTGTCGGCCAGACTGTGGATGTTCTGAGCGAGAGGCATCCGGGCGCAAGGGTGTCGTGCATCGGACCGGCTGGAGAAGCGAAGGTGAAGTGTGCCGCTGTCATCAGCGATCGGAACCGTGCGGCGGGCAGGCCCGGCTTCGGCGCCGTGATGGGGGCGAAGCGCCTGAAGGCGGTGGTGGTTGATGGAAGCGTGGACGTCCCCATCAAGGATGTCAAAACGCTGCGCGCGCTCTCCAAACGACTCACGTCCTCGCTCCTTGAGAACCCCGGGATTCAACGAATGCATGAGTTGGGCACGTGCACTGGGATCATGGGCAACAACGAGCGCGGCATTCTCCCGACGCGCAACTTCCAGCAGGGTTTTTTCGAGCGCGCGGACCGCATCAGCGCTGAGGTGATGCGAGACACCATTCTACAAGAGCCTGATACGTGCACCGGCTGCCCCGTTCGCTGCAAACGTGTGGTGGAGACTTCCTTCCGGGGTGAGAAGGTTCTCAAGGAGTTCGGTGGTCCGGAGTATGAGACAGTAGCCGGGTTCGGCCCGCTTTGCCTTGTCGATGATCTCCACGCGATCGCGCTGGCCAATCAGAAGTGCAACGACTACGGGCTGGATACGATCAGCGTCGGGAACATGGTTGCCATGGTGATGGAGGCATGTGAGAAGGGCATCCTGGATGTGGGCCTCGAGTGGGGTGACGCAGCCGGGCTGGTGGAGATGGTCGACAAGATCGCCAGGAGAGAGGGTATCGGGGATGTGCTTGCCGATGGCATCGATCACGCGGCAGCAACGTACGGCATCGATTTCGCTGTCCATGTCAAGGGACAAGAGGTCCCTCTGCACGAGCCTCGCGGCAAGAAGTCCATAGGCCTGCAGTACGCAGTGACCCCGCGCGGCGCAGAGCACATGGAGGCGATGCATGACACAGAACTCGAAGCCGACAACCCCCTACCATCCTACGGAGTCACCCAATCCATAAGCCGCCTGTCGTGGGAGGGTAAGGCGCCCCTCACCATCCTCTATGAGAACATACGGTCCTTCTTGAATTCGAGTATTGCCTGCGTGTTCCCGATTCGCGATTCCGGCTACGAGTTCTCTCTTCCCATTCTTCGCGAAGCCGTCGAAGCCGTGACGGGCAAAGCCATCGACAAGGAGGAGCTACTCGCTATCGGCGAACGCAACTGGAATCTGCTCAAGGTCCATGCCGCACGGGCTGGGCGAACACGCGTCGACGATGACCTTCCAGCTCGACTCAAAGAGCCTCTCTCAAAGGGATGCTGCGACGGGCAGTCGATACCTGACGCTGTCTTGCAGGAGAAGATCGATGAGTACTACTCCTTGCGTGGCTGGAACGAGAGAGGCCCGACAGCGCAAAAGCTGCAATCCATAGGAATGGATGATGTCGTCCACTTCCTGTAGTGCCTGCTCCAGTGGTATCGGTCGGCTGCTCTCACCTGGATCGGCCCCAAAGGAAACAACTGGGGCTGTTAGAGCAATGGGGGGTGTTCCAGGCGATGGCCGTCACAACGTCAAGGTTATGAAGAGGAGCGCCCGGTGCTGTCACTGTCTGCCAGTGGTGAGCGCGTGTGCGGCATGAAGGGATGGAGATATCCATGTTTGAGAAGACTCGAAGCTTCTTGACGAAGTTGGGCTTGCCAAGCGGTGACGCCTTTGATCTGCCAACGTCGGAGAAGCGTTTCGCTGATGGCGCCCGTTTTCGCATCGAGGTTCCGACTGTCAACACGGCGGAGGCTCTGCTGGCGCTGGTCGAGAGGGCCGAGGAGCACGGCGTGGTCATCAACCGCGTCGACGAGACGTATGGGGGCTTCCGACATACAGCGGAGGAGATCAAGGAGTACCGAAGCATCGCTCGGGATTGGGGGCTAGAGCTGAACTTCTCCGTCGGCCCGAGGGCCCCTTACGACACGGGCGCTACTGTGCAGACCCCTCAAGGAGTGCGCATTGGATACCGCCTACGGGGAATGGAGCAGATTGTACGAGCGATCGAGGATGTGAAGCGGATCGTGGATCTCGGCATCCGTGGTGTGCTCGTCTATGATGAGGGACTCCTCTGGGTGCTCAGCAAGATGAGGCATGCCGGAGAACTACCTCCTGAGCTTCACTTCAAGGTGTCAGCGCACTGCGGCCATGCGAATCCTGCTGCGTTTCGCATGCTGGTGGAGCAGGGTGCCGATTCGATCAACCCCGTGCGCGACCTTCAGCTTCCGATGATTGCCGCCCTCCGCCAGGCCGTCGACGTTCCGCTTGACGTGCACACGGATAACCCGCCGGCCTCGGGCGGATTCATCCGAGTCTACGAAGCACCGGAGATGGTCCGCGTTGCGTCGCCGGTTCACCTCAAGACAGGGAACTCAGCTGTCGGTGCACACGGGAGCCTAACGTCTGCCACGGACGGGAGAAGGATGGCCGACGTGGCAGCGATCACAGTTGAGATGGTTCGCAAGTACTTGCCCGATGCGATCCAGACTGAGCGTGGCTGCGAGGATCTGGCGATCCCCGTCTAGGACCGGGCCGCACTGGCGATCCGGAAACGTCGGAAGGAGAATGGATATGGGGCCCAGAAGCGCCGTGGTACAGGGCAGCTTCTTCAACTCGTTTGTGTACTCAGTCTGCCGTGCTCTATCTGAGAGGTGCGGCAAGCCCGAAGCGGAGAAGATCCTCACTCGATTTGGGGAACTGCTGTTCGGTGAGATCAGGGCGCAGCGGGCGATCGATCTCGCAGATCCCTTGGCGACCCTCCGGTCCATCGCCGACTACCTTGTCGCCTCTGGGTACATGGCGAAGATCGACATCGCCGAGGTCGACAAGCTCGTGTACACCATCGACATGTTTGGCGGCCCGGCACACGACTCATCACAGCGGTTGATCGCTGAGGGCCATGCTCCTTCACATGTGCTCACCAACACGATGTTCGCAGCGCTCTCCGCAATGGGGCTCCGCGCCACGCTGGAGCACCTGGATGTTTCCGATCCAGCCAACACCCGAGAGCGTTGGCAATTGACGGAGGTACAGCAGTCTATGGCGATCGACACTGGAAGCTCCGAGGAGGCTCAGCAATGAAGCGCATCAAGACGAGTGAAGTACGTGGATTTCCGTATCACTACCCATCCAACGCCTCCATCGTAACGGCGAGAGACGGGGATCGTAGGAACTGCATCGCTGTAAGTCGGCATGCGTGGTTCGCGTTCAACCCTCCGATGTATGGAGTCGGCATTGGGTCAAGCAAGCACACCTGCGAGCTTATCAAGGCTTCGGGGCAGTTCGCGATCAACTGGCTTCCGTTCGATGCCGTAACCAAGATCGCCGCAGCAGGCAGTGCAAGCGGGAGGGATGTGGACAAGTTTGACAAGTTCGACATCCGAACGGCGGAGCCTCTCGTGGTTGAGGCCCCAATCGTTGAAGGCGCATATGCTGTCTACGAGTGCGAGGTGGTCAGCGAGCATAGTATCGGTGATTCCACGTGGTTCGCTGCCAATATCGTCGCCGTGCACTATGATGAAAGCGTCTTCACTGACACGCTACAGATGAAGAAGCTCGCGCCTGTGCTCTGGCTGAGCCGAGAGATCTATGCGAAGGCGGAGAACCCGAAGCTCTATCGCGTCGATCGACGAGCGCTCACGATTGAAGAGATCTGACCGAAGGGCGCCGCAATGCCTGTATCACGCCATTCCATAGGGCAAGTCAGGGAGTCACGATGATGAGATCGTTGGCCGCACGAACGACGATGTTCTCTGCATCGCCCATTCGCGAGATGGTCCTGCGGAGCGCGGAGATGGCGAATCGCGGAATCGATGTCGTTCTGCTCCATCAGGGGGAGCCGGATTTCCCCACACCACCTGAGATCATCGCTGCAGCCAAGGATTCGATGGATGCCGGTGACACGAAGTATGTCCCCGCAGAGGGCTCGCGGGAGCTCAAAGAAGCGATCCGGGAGAAGCTTCGCCGCGAGAACGGCATCGGCAACGTAGCCTCTGATGAGATCCTTGTCACCAATGGCGCGAAGCTGGCCCTATTCGTCGCAGTGCAGGCCTTGATCGAGGTTGGCGACGAAGTGCTAGGTGTCGTTCCGTACTTCGGACCCTATCGGGATGTGGTCGCGTGCGCCGGCGGCCGGTTTGTGACAGCGGAGCTCGTGCCCTCCAGCGACCGGCTTGAGCTTGATCGCGACCGATTCAAGGCATCCATCACGCGGAAAACGAAGGCCTTCCTCGTCAACACTCCACAGAATCCGTCCGGTACAGTGTGGGCTCGAGGAGACCTTGAATATGTCGCAGACCTCGCGGAAGAGCACGACTGCTACATCCTCTCTGACGAGGTCTACGAGAAGATCCTGTTCGATGGAAGGGTACATCATTCGATTGCCTCGTTCTCGCCGGACATCAAGCGCCGAACGATCCTTGTCAACAGCTTCTCCAAGACCTACTCGATGACAGGATGGCGTCTAGGCTATGCCATGGCGGACAGCGCCCTTGTCAAGGCGATGGCCGATTTGCACCACGCCTCGGGACGATGCGCCACAGCGTTCGTTCAGAAGGCTGGGATTGCGGCTCTGACGGGCTCACAGGCATCGGTCGCGGCCATGGTCTCAGCATATCAGGCGCGCCGCGACATTGTTCAGCAAGCTCTTTCCGCCACAGCCGGCGTTCAGCCACACTCCATCGAAGGAACCTTCTATGCCTTCCCTGACATCTCCCAGTTCGGTGTCGGCTCTGCCACGCTGGCGGCTGAGATTCTCGAATCGGCTCATGTCGCTGTGGTTCCCGGGGCATTCTTCGGGGACGACGCCTGCATCCGCATTTCGTTTGCCACGTCGACGGAGCGGCTTGTGGAGGGCCTGGAACGGATGCAGCGCTTCTTCCAGCGAGGGAGATGACGTAGCCGAGGTGATCCGCTTCTTGGTACAGCGCTGGACAATCACGTGAGAGCGAGCCGCCGGAGATGTGTGCCTCTGTTGGCGAATTTGCTGAGAGCGGGCACGCATCGTGCGAGCCCCCCGCCGATGGGATCCCCGGTGGGCCGGCGGATCCTGCAGCATCCGGTCCTCGGCTCCCTCCCCGAGGTGCCAACATGCCGCATCGCTGTCGACGGGAAGTGGATCCCCGCACGCGAGGGAGAGCCGATTCTTGCCGCTCTCCTCGCGGCCGGCATCACCGTGGTTCGGACAACCGAGAGGTACGGCGCGCCGCGCGGCTTGTTCTGCGGGATCGGCCACTGCTCGGACTGCCTCGTGACCGTGGACGGGCGGAGAAACGTGCCTGCATGTGGAACTCCGGTCCGCGACGGCATGTGCGTGGAGACTTCGCGGAGGGCATAGATGCGCGAGATCGTTACGGAGATCCTTGTCATCGGCGCCGGTCCCGCGGGTCTTTCGGCGGCGCGGAGCGCAGCCGAGCAAGGGGCGAACGTCCTCCTCGTCGACAACAGCCACGTCAGCGGCGGGCAGTTGGTGAAGCAGACCCACAAGTTCTTTGGCGCAGTCCGTCACGGGGCGGGGATACGAGGCATGGACCTCGCACGGAAGCTCACCGCCGAATCGAAGCGGGAAGGGGTACGATTCCTCTTGGGAACAAGCGCCGTGGGCCGCTTCGCCGCGGGTCTCGTTCTCAAAGATGCTCAGCACAAGCTTGTCCTTGCTAGGGCACAACGATACGTCATTGCCGTCGGAGCCTCGGAGCGTGGGGTTGCCTTCCGCGGCTGGACCCTGCCCGGGGTGATGACCGCTGGAGCTGCTCAAACGTTCCTCAATCTCCATCGCGTGTCGATCGGCGATCGCGTCCTTGTGGTCGGCAGTGGAAACGTCGGGCTGATCCTGGCATATCACTTGCGGCAGGCAGGGTGTGACGTCGCGTGCGTCGTCGAGGCACGCGACGAGATCGGCGGCTGGGCTGTGCACGCAAGCAAGATTCGCCGACTGGGGATTCCCGTCTTGACGGGTGTCGCCATTGAGGGCGCCCGCGGCCAAGGCCGCATCTCTGAGGTCACGCTGCGGTCCTTGCATCGCAGATGGGGCGGCACCTGGAGACTGAACGTGTCGGCCGACGCCGTATGTCTCGCGGTTGGGCTCTCGCCGAGAACCCAGCTCCTTCAGCAGATAGGCTGTGACCTGGCGTTTTCAGCGGTGCTCGGAGGGGCGGTCCCTATTCACGATCGATGCATGCAGACGACCGTGCCAGGATGGTATGTGGCAGGAGATGCCGCAGGGGTGGAGGAAGCCACCGTGGCGATGGAAGAGGGCCAACTCGCGGGGCTGTCCGCAGCCCATGAACTCGGCTACGGATCTTCGCGATCCTACGAACGGAAGAAGGCAGAGATCCGTAGCTTCTTGGATGAACTGAGGGCAGGGCCGTTGAGCGGAGACCGCAGAGCCGCGAAGGAGAAGCTGTGTCTCTCAAGGAGTGGATGATTCGTCGTCGACTGCGACGCGGATCGATCGTCTCCGCGAGAATCCCCGCACTCGATCACGGTCGACTCGCCACGTGCCCTGGGATCCCCGCCGAGGCGCGCCTGCAGGAAGGCCCTGTCGCAGTGATTGAGTGCGCCGAGGAGATCCCCTGCAACCCGTGCGAGATGGCGTGCGCACGCGGTGCGATTCGTGTTGGCCACCCAATCACGAACCTCCCGGTCCTCGATACGCGGCTCTGTATCGGATGTGGGGACTGCGTCGCAGCCTGTCCGGGGCTAGCGATCTTCGTTGTCGATGCATCACAGGATGTCAGGGATGTGGTGACGCTCCCCTATGAAATGCTCCCGATCCCCTGTCCGAACGACGTCGTGGCTCTTGTCGACCGGCGCGGGGACATCGTCGGATCTGGGCGTGTGACACATGCGCGATCATCTTCCGAGACCGACCGCACGGCCGTCATCACGGTGACCGTCCCCAAAGGACTGGGAATGCTTGTTCGTTCCATCGAGCTACCAGGGCAACGCCATGTCTGACTCCGCGGGTCGAATCATCATCTGTCGGTGCGAGGAGGTGTCGCGCGAAGAGGTCCTTGATGCGATTCGATCTGGCTGTGAAACGCTTGACGAGATCAAGCGCGCCACACGAGCCGGGATGGGGCGGTGCCAAGGCGAGGGCTGCGCTCACATGATTGCGGGGATCTTGTCCGAGGTCCTCGGTGTCCGAGAGGACGGTATTCAACCGTTCACCGCACGGTTCCCCGTCGGCCCGGTGAGCCTGGGGGAGCTCGCGGCCACAGGAGACGAGCTGGCGCCGGGTCAGCAGGCTCGGTCCTCTCAGGAGGCAGCATGAAGCCTAGACCTCAGGACGTCCTTGTCATTGGCGGCGGCGTGCTCGGAATGTCGATCGCCTATCATCTGTCCGGCCTCGGCGCATCTGTGACCGTGTTCGAGCGCGGCTATCCAGGGGCCGGCGCAAGCGGTGCGAATGCGGCGATCGTGGCGTCCTCAACGACATCTCCTCTCTCCTATGCGCTGCTCGAGGAACGGGGCAAACACCTCCTCGCGGAACTCGGCAAAGCCGAAAGCGATGATGCGCTCTTCCAGGACTGCGGCAGGCTTCGGCTTGTCACGGAGAAGGAGGAGGGAAGCTCTGTGATGGAGGTCGTCCGACGAAACCGAGAAGCAGGCATCGATGTGCAGTACCTGCAGGCGGAATCGATTGAGGCACTCGAACCACAGATCTCCTCAGCAGGACTCGTTGGCGCGGCGTACTGCCCCTCCGACGGCATAGCGGATCCGTTCCGGTTGCTGCGTGTTCTGCTGGCGCGGACGAATCGGCGAAGAGGGACACTCTGTCATCACACGTTGGTTTGCGCGATCAGCAGGAAGAGCCGTTTCGTCCAAGTGACAACGCCCCGTGCGACGCATGTCGGGAACGCTCTAGTCATAGCATCCGGCGTAGGGTCAGCGCAGCTGTCACAGCAGCTCGGCGTCCAGCTGCCGGTTCGCCCGGTGCGTGGACAGATCCTGGTCACGGAGAAGCTGCCACGCCTGTTCCAGCACGTCATCAGCCCCGGGATCACGCAGTGCCGAAGCGGCAACATCCTGCTCGGCGTCTCCACGGAAGATGCGGGATTCGCAAACGAGAACACGCTCTCCGTTCTCCAGACGATCGCACGTGGCAGCATCTTGAAGGCGCCGATTCTGGAGACAGCACACATCATCCGCTGCTTCTCCGGACTTCGCCCGATGCCACGAGATGGCCTCCCCATTCTTGACCGCCTTCCTGGATATGACAACGTCTACGTCAGCGTCTCGCACAATGGGCTCACCGCGGCGCAGGCGATCGGGCAGGGCATGGCGCAATGGATAGCAGGAGGAGAGAAGCCTCCCCTGCTTGCGCCGTTCGCGCTGGCAACGGCAGACCCTAGGAGCTGAGGAGCACCGCGACGTCTCCGCGGCCCGCTTGTCCCCATAGGGGGTCGATCGATCTTGTCGCTTCCCTCAGGACGCTCGGGACGCGAGTGGCTCGAGCGGCAGCCACGCCTCATCGAACGCCACGGGCGTGATCGGGATGGTGAAGAGCAGCAGACCCCGGATCCGCGACCGCCCGTACCCCGATCGTAGGGCCCAATCGTTCCTGAGGTTGAGCATGACATCTCCCCCGTTATCGACGAGGAGCGCGTTATCCATTCCGTTGTCGGCCGCAAGGCGCGCTGCCTGCTCCATCGTCACGCCGACGCGCCCGCCTAGGCCTGCGATTCCCAGCCAACGAAGCTCGCGATCCTCCGTGAGCCCTAGGATCGAGTGGTTGTAGATGCCCCTGCGGAGGCACATGTGCAGTGTGTTCTCTTCGCGATCGATCGCGAACCACCCTCGTTCCCCTCGCGGCAAGCGGTCGGAGTAGCCCTGCGCGCGAAGTGTCTCCTCGATGGGATCGATGCCCACTGGTTTCCCGCCGCCTACCTCCCGAACGTAGTCGTGCACCGTGTCGAGGTACGGATCGAGATGGATCTCGATCTCTTCTCCGCTGAGCGCATCACGAACCTGTGTCTGGTTCAGCTGACCGCCGGCCCAGAACGTCTCCAGTCCGCAATCGATCTCCAGTCGCTCGTCGCGAGGCCGCCGCGGTGGCCAGGTTAGGAAGGGGAACTGGAGGATGTGGCGAAGATCGTAGAACCACCCGTCCGCGGCCAGCTTGATGAGTTGCGTCTCGGAGATCGGCCTACCGTTCTCAACAAGCTGCGGACCCTGGATCGCACTGGCGATCTCGGTTGTACGATCGACGCCGCTCACGGCAACGGCGGACTTCCCGTCGACTCGATTGAAGGACACGTCCGATCGGAGCTCCGCGCCGCCGTTCCTCCAGACGAGGAGGGCAGGGCAGGGCTTCCCGAACGTCCCCCCGACATCGGGGTCCGTGTACGCCATCGCCTCGCCATCGAACGCCATGAACCTCGGATTCATCGTGATGTTCCCGGCCCCGGCGAAGCCGAGCACCACGCGATCGGGACGTCTCTCCTCGTACCGCCGCACCTGCTCAGCGTAGGACAGGGTCTCCGCCCGCATCTCGTCCGCGGAATACGCCGTTCTCCCGGTGAGGGTGGTCATGTATTGGCCAGCGAACGGCGTGCCAGGCATGGATTGCCCGCGTACGATGTGGTGCCCCCCACAAGCCTCTCGCTGGAACGTGACCGCAAGCTCTGCTTCGCGGGGCACACGGTACAGGACGACTCGCAGGCAGCGATCCGGATGATCAGGGCGGTAGACTCCGTGTTGGTTCGTCAGCTGTATCGACATCATCCCTCCTTCGCGGTTTCCTCCGACGCTCGCGGTCGGTTGCCGCCCTTCCGTAGAAAAGTCGTAGGACGCTGATCTTCTCCTCGACGGGCAGCGCAAGCCATCTTCCAACTGTCAAGCGCCGGACGCGGTTCTACGTCCACGGCCACCCCGTGAGGTCCCGATAGCGATTCGTCAGCTCCTCGCGGAGCGACGAGATCAGGCCCAGCTCGTCCATGCGCGCAAGGGTGTCCTCGATCAGCTCGAGGGCTGCCGCGCTCTCCCCGGCATCCGCTAGCAGGACTCCCCGCACGCCATTGGCAATGAGCTCACTGTGCTGAAGACCCACCTCACCCGCCTCCTGACCCGCGTCACGGAAGTACGGCATCGCTTTGCCCTGCTCGCCCATCTCCATGAGATGCCCGCCTAGGAGCAGCGTTGCCGTCACGTCTATGGAGACGCACTCGAAGCGATAGCCGAACGCCAGAAGCCGCTCGATGCCGGCAAAGCGTTCCTCGGCCTCGGTGTCGGGCAACGCGGCCCCCAGCAATCGGACGCTATGGGCAGCGACTCTCTGGCTGCAAACCGTGTAGATCTCCAAGGCCCGCTGCAGATGGCGGCTGGCCGCCGGCGTGTCGTTGCAGGCAGCCTCAACCTGAGCGAGCCCGACAAGGACCTTGGCCTCGGTCCCTGGGGCGAGGAAGCGCCTCGCCAAACCCAGGGCGCGCAGGTAGCTTGCCTCGGCATCATCGTACCGGTCGCACAAGCGCAGCAGATCCCCCTGGGCGGCGAGCACAGAGGCAAGGAGCGCCGTCTCCCCAGCGGGCACCAGCTCCTCAAGGATACGTTCCACTTCGATGGTCGCACGATTCACCTCCGACTTCGCGCACAGCACCGCCAGTCGATGAAGGACGTACTGCATCTCCTCCGCGGGCGAGCGAGCCTCAGGGAGCTCGAGGCTTGCATCGAACAGCTGCTCGTCCGCGAGGTTGATCTGCCCGCGCTCAAGATTCAGCCTCGAGAGGCCAAACAACATCGCGGTAGGTGCCGCGGGAAGCGCCTCAGCGATGAGGAGCGCCTGCTGCTCGTAGCGCCTGGCCTTCTCGGGGTAGCCCATGGAGAAGAGGTCCGCAGCGTACAGAGCACTGAAGGCGGCGCGCTTGGCGCCCGAGGATCGCTGGACCAATGAGCGTCGCGTACGTGCGGCCTCCTCGCTTTGGCCAAGGACCGCCTGGCAATGCCCGCGCAGCTCCACGAAGCCGCCCTCCCACTCCTTCGCATCCTCGATCTCCCCTCGCCGAAGCTGATCGAGGCCGTTCGAGATCGCCTCCAGCGCTTCCCCGAAGCGCCCGCACGAGCTGAGGACACGCGCCTCACCGTGGATGCAGGCAATCGACAGCAAGGGCTCCGTGGTTGCGGAACCCGACTCGCGGTAGTGCGTCAACGCGTCCGCGTAACGGAAGGCACCCTCTTCGTGGTGCGCCGCAAGATACAGGGAACGCGCCTGCTCCCCTGGCAGATCGCACGCTGCGTAGCTGTCTGCCGACTCATGCAGCGCATCCACAGCTTCCTCCGGCTTTCCCTCGTCCGCCAGGAGCGCTGCTTCCATTCGCCAGCAGAGCGCGATGAGATCTCCCGCCCCGTCCAGCGACTCCGCGAGGCTCCGCGCGGCACGCAGGAGCCGCCGCCCGTGGCCGAAACGCTTCCGCTTCCCCGCGAGGTGCCCCTTCATCGCGAGCGCCGCAGCGCTCACGCGCGTCGGAGTCTTGTCAAGCGTCAGCGCCCTGTCCAGGCAGACCTCAGCGCAGTCGAGTTCGCCCGTTGACAGGAAGTGGCGTCCTGTCTCCAATTGCAGGAGCGCGGGGGCGGATGCGTGCGCTTTGGCAATTCGGGAGAGCGACTCGGCCTCGCGCAATGGTGCCAACCTCACGGCGTCGGGGTGCCGTGGACCGTTCAGCGTCGGTTTCATTGGAGCCTCCGCTCGCTCTTCGCTTCGAACCTCTGCAGAAGCCTCTCAGCCGGATCCCCGAGCAGCTCCGGGGGAATCACCCCGAGATCCGCCAGAAGGTACTGGAGCTGCGTCCCCATCGCGTGCGCGTGAGGCGCATTGCGCAGGAACACACGCGCCGGAGCGTGGAGTCGATCCAGGATCTCACGCACGCTCGGCTCCGAAAGCGAATCGATGCACGTCGATGCCAGAAGCCTTGCCCCGGCACTCAGCGATAGCCCGCGCAGCGCCGTCGCCGGCAGAGCACACTTGATGCAGTGGCGCAACGCACGCAACCGGACCGCCTCCGGCGTAGGGCACACGCCGAAGTTCTCAACCGCCGTCTCCATTCCCATCCGCGCAAACAGCACGCGCAATGGCTCCGTGGCGACAATCTTCGTCTGCACCCCGAGCGATCTCGGAAGAAGCTCCTCGAGGCTGTTGACGTGACCGATCTCACGGATGACAACGATCCGCGCCGCGCTTCCGCTCTCCTCAGCGATCTGCTCGATTTGCAGCGCCAAGCGGCGATTCCGCTCGAGGCAGTTGAGTTCATGGAACGTTCGGATCTGCTTGGACATGATCTCGGCGGCCTCGTCGATCTGTCCCGCAGCGAAGTGGTTGAGTGCCTGGGTCGTCAGCTTCCGAAGATCATGCCGCACAATGCGCTGCTGAAGGCTCCATCGAAGGTCCTCCGTGATCCAAGATAGCTCGTCGCGTCTCTTCCCAAGGTACTCGTAGATTGCCTGCCACATGGGGCTTCCAGCATCCGCGTGGAATCCGGACGGAGCACGCAGCTCCTTGTCTTGGGCGCGGAGCGAGACCATCGCCCGCTGGAAGACGGCCGAATCCGAAACGCCGATCGTCGCGCCGCGGTCCCGGATGAGGCCAACGCTGTCGACGAAGACGGCCCGACCGCGTTCCTCCTGTGCCAGATCCAGGATTTCCTCGAGTTCAGGAAGCACTTGCTGTGCCGCCAGTTCCGCATCGTCGGCTGGCGACGCGTAGAATAGCCAGACGCGAACATCGGTTGGCTCCAACGCCTCGCTACCTTCGCGCAGGACGCGGTAGGGCGATCCGACTGGCGGTTCGCCCACGACGACTGACACAGAGGGGAGCGCGCTCTGATCCACCTCGATCCCTGCGAGGCGCCATCCAGCCTCGCAACCCACGATCGACGGCGGAAGACCACTTGGCATCTCCCCTTGGGGAAGGCGATACGCTGTACAGGCAACGCCCGCTGAGCGAAGCGCATCGGCGATGCGCAGCGCCGAGCCTGCCGAAACATCAAGATCCTGCTCAAGCGTATCCAACGTGGTGTGCACGCCGTGGGTTCGTGCCAGTTCCTGCACCGTGCCCTGTATGCTCAACTCCCCTCCCTTCCCATCATACGGTGCTCCTCGCGCTGCCCGGCGCAACCCTCTGCGCGTGGGCGTGATCGTGGCCCAGGATGGAGCTCGACACACGACCGAGGACGATCTCCGGGAGATCCTCTTGCTTCTCGATGCGGTAGGTCTCCACGTGGGAAAGCGCTGCGAACCGCTCCCGCGTTGCGGCGAACGCCTCGACGGTGCACTGCACGTGGAAGATGAAGACCCGGTTCGTTTGCTCGTAGCTGGCGATCTTCGCTACCACGTCATTCAGATTGCCGATCCCCATATCGCTGATCACGAGTACGTCGGTGGGCCGTGCGCTGCCCTTCCCGCAACGAAGGAGCGAATCCAGAACCTCGGGGGCGAGTGTGGTGCCCCCGCCCTGCCAGGTGCAGATGTGCTGGAGAACGCGTGCCTCGTCGACGCAGAAATCGAGAACGACAGAGGTGCTAGAGAAGTTCGCCACAGCGACACGGCCTCGATTGCCAAGATACGAACGCGCGGCGATGCAGCCGGCAAGCACGGCAAATGACTTGTGCTGTTGCGGGTTGCGCATGGAGCCGCTCGAGTCGATGGCGAGCACCAGATCCGGGATCCTCTCATCCGCGTACTCGCTCTCCGCGCCGGTGTACAACCTCCGCCGCGCGATCGACGGCAGCAGCTGGCCATACGATGCGATGGCATCGTAGGACTCCACCGGGTCTGACACCGTCCAGCTGCGAAGCTCCACCGGGTAGGCGCGCTCGTCGAGCGTGCTCCGCCGGGGCGCCACCGGGATCTCATATCGGCGCGCAAGGTGGCGGTACCACCACCAGCGTCCCGCTCCGCGCTTTCCGCCGAGCAGGGCGTCGCCCGCACCTTGGATGCTGAACGCTTCCAGCAGCAGCTCCCCAAGCCCCTCGCCTTTGAGGTCGCTGAGCAGCGCCGAGACCCCGGCATCGATCCCATCGAGCCCGGCGAGATCGTCGGCCGCGTCGTCTCCCACGAGCGGCCACACCGACGGAGGCTCCTCTACCTTCGGGCTCGGACTCCCTTTGGATGCCCCGCTTTGCGCCTTGACGGCCGGCTGGAAGCGGAACATCGTACTCACCAGCTGTGCGAACTGCCCCGCGGTCTCGAACCGTCTGCTGCGATCTCCGTACGACAGTGTGGCGAGACGACGAACCAAGCCCGAATGGACCGGCGTCAACCGCTGTTCGACCCCGAACGATGTCCCCCAGCGACGCTCGAGTACAGCTGCGAGCACCTGCCAGTAGGCTACCTCGCTGGAAGGACCGGGTCGTTCAGCAGACGTGCGGTAGATCTCCGAGAGCTCCTCGGCGAAGCCGCGCGACCACAGATCGTCATCGTTGATGACGTGAAGCAGGCTACGCAGGATGCGGCGGGCCGGGATCTCGGAGTACACCGCTCCCCGAACGGCCAGGTACATCATCGCGTATTCGTGGAGATCCTTGGGAATCCGGATCCTCCGATTCATCATCCTTGCGATCAGCATGCGTATGACGACACGCTTGTCGACTCCGTCGGGGAAGAGGCGAATGAAGCGCAGATTCAGCAGGATCCGATTCCGGGTCAGCGACCCGGCGCGATCGTTCTTCACATCCACCGTGGACACGCGAACGTATCGATGGATCAAGCGCCGACGAACCAGGTCCAATTCCTCATCGACCAGCTTCTCGAGCGCCATCTCCTGCTGCATCACGCGACCGCCACCGGATCCGTGGGTGCCCCTATCCTCGGGTAGAGGACGTCCACCTCTGGATAGAGACTCATTGCCTCGTCAACGATGTACGGATGCGGTGCCTCGCCGAGCGTCATCGACGCGCCGTCGATCATCAGCAACCCATCGCGCACCTCGTCGGGATGGTTGACCAGCCACTCGCGTGCCTTGGCGATCACAGGGCCGTGCTCCCGGTACTCCGCATGGAAACCGTCCGCCACCCTCCGAGCTGCTTCGAGGCGCACCGAGTAGCGCCGGGGTTGCGACTTCACTTCGTCAAGCAACGCGCGGCTGAACTGCGCTCGGTGTAGGAGTGCAAACGGCAGGATGATGCGAAGGTGTTCCTCCGTCACCGTCGACGCACCGGTCAGCCATGCAAGCCCTGCTGCGCCGAGACGGATCGCCTTGTCAAGCCGATGCGAGCCCCCGCCCAGCGTCTTCGAGCAGGTCATTCCGTCGAAGCGGCAATCCGCGGGGCAATCCTGCGCAACCTGGAAGTCCTCGACGAACGCCGACAGCCGCTTGTTGCGCATCCGCACGCACGAGTTGACTGCCGAGAGCAACGGACCAAGGTACGATTCCGCCTCCTCGCAAAGAGGAACAGCGCGGATACCGTCATGCACCCGGTCGAGCTCTTCGCTCATGAGGGTGGGAACACCCCGCTGAGCCAGTAGCGCCCGGTACTCGTCGGAGAACGCCTCAAGTCGCTCCGGCTCGTACGGCCCCGTCAGCAGCTCCACAGCGTCCTCGGAGCGCTCCCGAAGCCCGAGCTCACGGTACACGGACTCCGTGTCGAGTTCGCTGATGCGCCGTGCCAGTGCGGGCCCTGGCCACGCGACCTCGCATGCCCACGCGTGCCGGTCAATCAGAGCGTCAATCGGCTCGAAGCTGCCGCGGTTCCGCTCGTAGTTCGCGGTGGAGTACACCACAACACGGTCCTTCTCGATGATCCCCTGAAACGCCGCGAAGTGTCCATCATCGGCACCTGTGAGAAGTCCACTCTGGACGATTTCCGGGATTCTCGTCAGCTCATCGATGACCAGCACCATGCACCGCGCCGCGGCCGTCCAGACTGGCTCAAGAACCCCTTCGTGGACGAGTTTCGCGATGTTTGGCGGTGCAACGGCCTTCTCATCGGTGAGACCCGGTGTCCCCTGGATGGTCGCCAATCGCACTGCTCGAAGTGGCATCCCCCCCAGGATCGCGGCGATCACCTGTGCCGACGTGGTTTTGCCCCAGCCATACGGGCCGAAGAGGAGCAGCGAACCACCGCAGAGAAACGCAAGGATCTCCAGCAGCAGTGTTGAGTTGTATCCCCTGTCCGCGATCCACATGTCCGGCAGGCAGAGGTGCACACGCGTGGAGATCAGCTCGTAGAGATCACGAACCCTCTGTTGCAGAGACCCATTGCTGAGCGGTAGAGCTCCGTCACGCACACCGCTCGGCACTCCAGCTGCGCCCGGCTTCCTACTCGCCATCGTCTTCCTCCTCGTTCGCCCTCAGTTTGCACGGCCCCTTGTCCTTGCCGAGCGAGTAGCCATCAGCGTCGTAGGCTTGACATGCGAACCTCTCGATCGCATCCGCTACGACTGAAGCCAGCTCGGCCTCGTTCAACCCGTCGCACTGGACATCCAGGTGCGTAGCGTCCACGCGCAGCCCGTACAGGGTCAGCTGCCGCAGTGGGAGGCGTGGACCTCCCTCGAGAGTCACGCAGGGCGCGACAGCACCGCTGTGCAGTAGGCGCGCGGTGAGGAACGCGCCGAACAGGCCGATCCGGCGGTTGTCCATCCTTCCGACATTGATCAGCATGATACACCTCCATGCCCAGGCCTCTTGCGTCTTTCGCCTCCTAGCAGGCGTTGGCGCTCTTTTCGCAACGATAATACAGCTGTCCAAAGATGTCAAGCGCTATATCTACCGTTCAGTAAGCGCTAGAGCAACAGTTGGTGGGCACGAATGACGCAAGCCCTGTGATGATTCGGAATCGGTCTCGCGAGGCCATGCCCCGGTGGAGACTGGCGTACCTTCGCCGACGACCGCAGCCCGTCAATCACGCGAGGCACCAGCCGATGCGAGGCGAAAACGAGCCAATCGACAGCATCCTCAACGAGAAGGTCCTCCCGAATGCGCCCGGCGTTCGCAGCCTCTAGGCGCTTCGTCCTCTCAAAGCACGCAACACCAGCTGTTGTCGGAAAGCGAGCTGCCGCCATGGCTGACGACATCGACCAATACACGCGGTGGATGAGGGACAGGTGGAGGCCCGCGGTCTGTCTTCTACGTCGCTCTCCTGCCATGTTTGTGCCGTGTTCTTGATTCGACAAACGACAAGTGCTACGCTGGGGTTCGCAGGAGGTAGGGAACATGGATCTACGGATCACGATGCGTCACGGGCTACGATACGACCTTCTCCTGACGATTCCCCTCGAGGAATTGCAGGACATCCGCCTCAGCGTACCGGGTTGGGCTCATCTCCGTAAGTCCTATGGGATCGTGCGCCATCCCATACCAGGCGTCGTCACCGAAGAGGATCTGAAGCCGACGGCCACCTTCGACCCCCTCAAGCAGAAGGTCGTCACCGGGAGCTCCGGGATCAGGCGGTACAAGCTCCCGCCGCAGGACCACCTCAGCGCCGGAATCATGCTCCCGGAGCACGGGAGTGATGCCGTCCCGGGGCTCAATGCACTGGATCCCGACGGGTGCGTGAACCAACGGATCGTCCTCGTGGGTAACCGCAATCTGGGGAACAACTATGGGTTTACAGCATGGGACAGCGGCCGGTCGCCGCACTGCTTCTACCTTCTTGGAGAGCCTGTGGGGACGAGGACCTACACCTGTCTGACATGGCGCCCGTCAGAGGGCCCCACGATCCAGTCGCTGCGCTTCCAGCAGGACGGCGATGACTACAGGCCGGTCGCCGCCGCAGATCCTGCGAGCACGTCCCTGGGGGATGTCGTGTGGTGCACGTACGGCCAACAGGTACTCCGCGCTGGAAAGCTGGTCGACACAGAGGATCTCCTCACGGAGTTCTACGACCTGAGGCACCTGTTCCACTTCAATCTCAAGGACCCTTCAGAGCAGGAACACCTCAGAGCGCTGACCGCGCTCTACGGAGATACCGCTGCGCTAAAGGAGGCGGTGCTCGGCGTATGGCATGGCGGCAGACCGCGGAGCCGCTACTTCCACAACGCTACAGGCATCGGCCATGACAGACTGGTGATCGTCCAGCGCCACGGAACGCCGGAGGAGCTAGGGCAGTGGCTCCTTGAGGCTGGAGCCGAGGACGGGATCCTCCTTGACAACGGCGGTTCGGCTTTCACATGGGGATGGTTCGCCGGTACGGGGCACACGGATGGACGGCGGCGAGGCGGTGTGGTGTTCAGCTCCCCGGACTGGCGCCCTCCGTCGATCAGCTGCCTCGCGATCACGCTGAAGGGCTCGGCGCGCCACAACGAGACACCGGGGAGCGTCTCGTTCTCCGTTACGTAGCGCCGGGGGTTGGATATGTCGCTGAGGGCCAATACCGGTAGCGGAGGGATCACGCTGCGTGATGCGATCGATCTCCCAGCGCGCGGCGATGCCTTCCTGATCACGTTGCTGCACCACGTTCGATCGGAGCCTTCTCCGAAAGGCATCCATCTTCACCTCGACATCTCGGGTGATCTCCCTGCGATCGTCGGCGGCGCAGGCCAGCGCGCGCTTCTCGCGCGCGTTGGCGGCCTCGACCGAAGTCCGATCACGAAGTGGAAGCAGCGAGCCCGGGCGGGAAACGCAGCCGAGTACCATAGCGACTGTCTGCCCTTGCGCTGGGCGAGCGGAGGCGTCCTTGCCGTGGTGGCCCATCGTAGGGTCGACCATTTCGCTCTCTCGTACCGCAACATCGATCCCCACGGATGGAACCTATACGTGGGACACGCTGGGGGCTGGGACGACCTGCTGGATGTCGAGCGGGTGCTCGAGCGGGAGTTTCGCGAGGAGGCGCTCATCCACAACAAGGCGGACAACGTGGTCTACGCCTTCGCCCTGTCCGATCAACGATTCGATGCGAACGCGTTTCAGGCGGAAGCACTTGCGCGATGGGGGCTGTCGGAGTGTAGAAGCGAGGCACTGGCGTGCCAGGTCGCCCGGGGCCCCGACTCGGTGACCGTCACGGCGCACCGTGGCAACGGGCAGCGGGTGCGGCACGTGAGCGACGGCCTCTTCGTTGTCATCGATCCCGTGGCCCTCGGCATCGAGTGCATGCGCATCGTGAGGATCCCGTTGCCCGATGCGCTCGACCTGCAAAAGGATGTCATCTTCCTGGATGGCGAGTTGCACGGCGATGGCCTTCTGGACTCCGCGATCGGGCTGCTCGACATCAAGCGGTGCAAACAGTGGATAGCCGGAGGACGTCAAGGAGATCTCCCCGTCGCCCACATCTACCAGTCGGGCAGACATCTGAGTGGTGGCATCGCTGACTCGAAGAAGATCCGTGACGACTGGGAACATCGCAATGACTTCTGCCCGGTCACCGCAGAGATGATCGCGCGACACTGGCCCGCAGAGCCTCAGGGCTCGACATGAACCGGCAGACATGGGACGTCTGGTCGCTGTTCGATCCTTCTGCGCCAAACGCCGCGGCCGCGCAGGAGGTGCTGGCGCGCTGTGTGCAGGAGGGGCTCGACGAGATCTTCCGGATCACAGCCCGAGCGGGGGTCCGACTATCTCAAGCGCGACATGGTGGGCTCGGCGATCAGAGCCTGCCAGGTTACGCTGGCGTTGACGTCCTATCACAGATCGAGACGCTGTTTCACCAGATGCAGGACGAGCAACCGGGTGTGGGCGGAGGTGTGAACTGGTCGTACCGCGACATCACTCCGCAAACCGTCCTTCCCCACCAGGAGATCCGCACGGTGCGAGAGGTGCTGTACTGGGGCTGGGGCACTTGCATCGATTGGGCTGTTGTGCTCGCCTCGCTGCTCAGGGCGGTGTGCCTCGACCCGTTCCTCCTTGTTGTCACGCGCTGCATCCAGGATGAGGGGGGGGGGCTCGTCCTTGACGTGGAGGGTCGGCCCCTCGAGGAACCGCATGCACTCGTCGCGTGCCCCCTGGAGGAGAGACCGGAGATAGCTTCTGCCGATTCCGTCCTCACCGGCACGGAGTTCCAGGAGGAGATAGAGCGTCGAGGCCAGCGTTGGGCGGCGATTGAACCGACATGCATCCCTCGCGATGCAGATGGGCAGCTCCCCACGTATCTCCAAGCGACCGAGTGCGCCATCCGACATCGTTTGCCCGCAGAGATCGCCGAGTGGGTAGATCCTCCGATGGACGCCCCACCCTGTAGTGGTCTCCACGACTGCCGCGTGCTGTTTGCGGTCGATCTGCACGCGGCGCGCGACGCGGGGATCAGCTCGATACGGCCTCTTGCCCCACGCTATAGGCCGCTCCCGCGAGTACCGACGCCAGCGATCGAGCGGCCGGAGCTTGAGTGCGTGACCGAATGGTGGAGCCAGGAGGGCGCGGCCCATGTGATGCAGGTTGTCGGCGGTGCGGGCAGTGGGAAGAGCGGGCTTCTCGCCCTCTTCCTGTGCGCCCTTCCCGGGCGCTTTCTCCCTGTCGGGGAGATCCGCAAGCGCGGCGAGTTGCGCAAACCGGATGCGCTCTTCTTCTGGGACTTCGAGGACAACCCCCACGTCCGGGCGTGTGCCACCGCCCTTCACGCGTACCTCTCAGAAGAAGAGGAGGCAGGCGAACGCTACATGTTCGATGACGTAGGCGATGTTCTGGTCAAGGACTGGTGTGACGACTCGATCCTGATCGTCTTGGACGGCGTGGAGTCGCTGCGGGGTGCAGATGGCCGGCTTGCGGCCGAAGGAGGACTGGGGCGGTTCCTTAGAGCTTGCTGCCTCGACGTGATCCCGGCCCGAGTCCTCCTCGCGAGTCGCCACGATGTGCCCGAGATTAGGGAAGACGCGGGACGTGTCGAAAGGCTAGACCTGGACCTTGAGCGGTTCCGCAACCGGGAGGCAAGGGAGCTTCTCGTCGCCCTGGGCGTCAAACCGGACGAGGATAGGCTTCCGAAGATCATCGACGAATGCGGCGGCCTGGTGCTTCTCCTGCGGCTGATGGGCAAGGCACTGGCCGGCGCGGAGCCAACTGAGTGGGCCGGTTTGATCCGCGAGCTGGATCCTCTGGATCCCTACCGACACGTGCTCGCCCAATACTACCTGCCGAAGATAAGACAGCGAGCCGGATGCCTGCAACTGGTGGAAGTGCTCTCTCTCCTTGAGAACCTTCGCCCGACGACGGCGCTTCTCGATGGGATCATGGCCAAGCTCCCCGGGAAGCGGGAGCCGGCGATCGAGACGCTGCGCTTCCTTGTGGACGAACTGCCTTTGGCGCAGCAGGTCTCCGGAGCAGGAGAAGCGAGCTTCTCTCTTCACGCTGAGGAGAGACGCTTCTTCGCCGGAAGGATGCACCGGTGGCGAGAGGTGAGGACACGCCGGCGGATCGCGAAGCACCTCATCGAGCGTGCAAAAGCCGTGGAGTGGCCGCTCACCGCACGCGAAGAGCTGCTAGGCGTGTACGAGGCGGCACGGCAGCTCGCACTCGCGGGGAAGGAACGAGCGGCCAATGGTGTCTACAGGCATCTTCTCAGCGGTGAAGCCGCAGAGAAGATGCGCGAAGGTCCGTACGATCATCTGAGTCGGTTGAATCTCCTGTCCCTTGGCCGCGAGGCGGCGGACGCAGTACTGATAAGGCGGACAGCGGGGCTTGCCCCGTGGCTTGAGCTCCGCCCGTGGGAGCGGGCGAGACTCCTCAACGACCGGGGTGGCTTCGAGCGGGAACTCGGGCTTCTCGACGAGAGTGAGGCGAGCTACCGTATGGCGCTTCTCGAGACGCGCAAGTGGACAACATGGTTGTGGAGAGCATCTTCGTCAGCACGCGAGGAACTCCGTGTCAATCGATCCTTCGCACTGCGGAACCCGCCGCGCACCCTCATCTTCCGCGGCCACCTTCGCGAGGCGCTGGTAGGCATCGAGGAGGCGAGGCAACACGAGGCCCGGGCGGGTGACTCCGAAGGACTGCAAATCGCTTGGTGCCTTGAGGCGCGCGCACGAGGAGGCCTTGGCCAGGTCGACCGAGCCGGCGCCCTCTACCGGCGAACCCAGAAGATGGAGAGCGCTGACCCGGACCGGTTGACGACGAACGAGCTGCGGAAGCGCGTGTTCACGAAGAGCTACAGCATCTCCTGGGCGCACCTGCTGTTGCGCTCGGGCGACCGCAAAGGCGCGGCGGACGTCATCCGCAAGACGAAGACCGCGCTCAAGGGATGGGATCCCTCCGATTACGCGATCCTTCAATGCGACCTTCTGCAGGTGCATCTTGATCGACTCGACGACGAAGGTGTGGGATGGTCTGAGAGGCTTCAGCAGATCCGCCAGATGGCGGACGCATCCCCGAGAAACGATGTGGTGATCTGGTGCGATCTATCGATCGCGCGCTTCGCCCTCGCTGAGCTTGCGTCGTCCCACGTGGACCAGGAGACGCGGCACGAACTCAGCCGCCGCTGCCGCAACGCCGTCGATATTGGGTTGCGCCTCGCGGAAAGGTACGGCTACGCCCTTCACTGGATCGATCTCCAGGTCGCACGAGGCCGTCTCCACCTTGCGGAAGCAGACCACGCCGAGGAGCGCGCGACGAAGGAGAAGCACATCCGCGAGGCCCACACAGCGGCACGGCTTGCGCTCTACGGGAAACCGCTCGTCGACGCAAGCGAGCCCGATAGAGATAGCCGTACGGTGCCGGTTCATACGCTGAGGATGGTGGGTGCCCTGAACCTCGCATGCTGCTATCTTTGGGGGATGGTCAACGCGGTGAGGCTCCTTGTGGATTGCCACAACGACGAATGTGAGGCGCCGCCCGTTCCTGCAGGGAGAAACCTCAAAGACTTCGAACGGCTGGAGTCCAGGCTGCGCAAGAGGCTACAGCCCGACCCCGCGAAGATTCCGGTGACCCTGAGGTGATCCAGACCATGACGCGAGATCTGACGCCCCCCAGCCAAGCCTATTCCGCGACTGGAACCCCAAAGCAGATCGTTGTCCTTGGTGCAGGAACCTGGGTCCGCGAGCAGTACGCACCGGCCCTCAGGACCTATAGGGAAGCGGAACGATGTCGCGTCTTCATCCTCTTCGACTCGGGGTACTCGAAGCACAAGAGCCACCTACCCGCAGAGGCGCAGCGGGCGTACAACGAGACAACCCTGCGAAACGTGGAAGGATTCGAGGCGTGGGGGGCGACCTGCCTCGATCTCGCGGACCGTAAGGCAGCAAGGTATGTACGGGGAATAGCGCCCCACACGGCATTCGTCGTCACTCCCGATGACACCCACTGCGACTCTGTCCAGGAGTGGGCAAGCCGCGCTTCGAACATCATCGTCGAGAAGCCGTTTGATGTGGACCCGGAGCGCATCCGGCGCCTGAGAGCTCATCTCAAGGGGAGTTCCTGCGATGTCGCCGGCTTCGATCACTACTTGGTCCGAGCGAACCAGTTTGCCACGGTGAGCGAGGCCCTCGGCATTGACACCTATCTCGAGGGCAGAGTCCACTCGTTCACCTTCCACATGTTGGAATCGAGCGATCGAGGGATGGAGGAGCGACAGGCCTCACTGCAGTCAGGACTGCTCATCGACATGGCGGTACACGGCGAAGCCATGCTGCTGCCGTTCGGGGCTCCCAACACGGTACGGCTGGATGGAGTCAAAGCTGCAGTCTACGAACCCTGTCCTGAGAAGGGAGTCACCAGTTCGGGTAGCGAGCTTCTTCGCTCCGGGATGGAGACGTTCAGCGAGGTTCGCTTCGGCTTCACGTCGAAGTACGGGGACGACGCCGAAGGCATCATCCGTGTGGGAAAGTGCGTCGGAGATGAAGACGAGAAGTTCGTGGAGGTCGTCGGCGGGAAGAACCGCGATCGGAGGGTGAGGCTTGACATGCAGAGCTGCATCGTCGATCGCTTCGGTGGCAAGGAAGAAGGCCCGTTCACTTCGCTGTTTCGCAACCCGGTCCACTTGCTGGTTCGAGAAGTGATCGAGGGACGAAGCGCCACATCGCTGGCGCTCTTCCCGCCCGAGGAGGCCCAAGACATCATCACGCGAGTCAACGAGTGGCGTTTGCCCATCGTCGCGTTCGTGGAGCAAGGAGGAATGCTTGCTTCATATCGAGCGAAGACCCCGCTGCATGAGATCCTAAAGCGTGCGACCGAGTTGTAGCTGGAGGAGGATGCGATGTTCAAGCAGGAAGCGGACCGACGCGCCCGTGATGGGGCTCCCACAGGAACTGCGCGCAGAGCGACGCCCGTGCGCGCGCGAGGCGCTCCCGCCGTCAAGGAACGACTGACGGCACCCGTTGCGCGCGCCACCGACGCGGGCTTGTCAGATGTTGTGTGGTTGGCCGATGCCGGAGGCGTCGTGAGCTTCCTCGAGGTCACGCTTCCTCGAGACACCTGGGTGATCGTCATCGACGGCTCCGGAAGCGATCTTGCGGAGAACGTGGTGAGGACCGTCAGACGTGCCTCGGCCGGGGCGAGCTTCTGGATGATCCACGACGGCAAGGCGCAGGCCGACCGCAAGGGCACACTCGCTGAAGATGCTGTTGAGCTTGATCTGACTGACAGGGCGGACGCGGCGGTGCGAGACAATCTCGTAGCAGATCTGGTGATCATCACCGAGAGGCCCACGGCCAGCCGGGACGATCGCATTCGGAGATGGCAGAAGCAAGCTGCGAGCATGCTCATCGAGGGGCCTGCCCAGGCGATTCCTGAGCACGTGACCGCTTCGGCCGAGCGGCCTGCGTACATCCTGCTCGCCATGCGCCCCGCAGATCAGGCCCGCCCCCAGGAGGCAGGAGCGACAGGATGAGCTCCTCTAGGTGGGCGCAATGACGCCGAAGACGCCGCGAACCCCACAGGAACGCCGCATGGAGATCATCGAGGCGACTGCCCGCAACGGTGGCCGCCCCGTGAGAACACGCGATCTGTGCGAACGTTTCGGCATCAAACAGAATCTTCTGGCGCATGACATCAATGCGCTTGCGGCTCTCAACCTCGTGGAACGCGGACACGGATGGGTCGCGGCAAGGATCGCCGACAAGCAAGCTCCATTCCACGGAACGGAGTTCTCCACCAGACAATCGCGCGACCACGAGGCGAAGAGGGCCATCGCGTGCTACATCGCGGGCCAGCTGTGCCAGGCAAGTGATGTCATCCTCGATGCCGGCTCGACCGCGCTCGCCATTGCTGAACAGCTCGCCAGAGACGAGCACCCCCTTGACGTCTACACCAACAACGTGGCCGCCCTGCTCAGGCTCGGCGGGGCACCGGCAGTGACATGTCGCCTCATCGGTGGGGACTACAACCCACAGCAAGCTGCAACCGCCGGGGCCGACGCAGCGGCAGCCATCGAGGGAAGGACATTCTCGGCAGGGGTGATCACACCCCGCTCGCTCATGCTGATTCCCCCGGGAATCGCCCTGGCCGATCAGCTGCCCTCCGGCGCAGCGGCCCGCGCAGCGCTGTCACAGGTTGCCAAAGCGCAAGCGATGGAGGCTACAGAAGCTGGGAAACGTAGCCTCTTCCTCAGCATCTACTCGGCGGAGAATGCGCAGCGTGAGTTGAAGGCTGTGATGATCAAGAACTCGATCCGGCTGTTCATCGCCGCCGATCATTCCAAGCTCTTCGCTGCGGGCGAACCGTTCTTCACCATCATCATCCCGCCCGCGGCGGCCCCGAGCAGGCGTACGGAGGATGTGCAGCACGGCACGACGATCCGCAGAGCCCGACTGGCCCCCGTCCGGAGCCGGGGTCCTGTCCGAGTCCGCCGCATCGCCAATCAGGAGACATCTGGCAGCGACGCAGGGATGTCGCGGTCATGGAGCGACATCGATGTCGACGCATCGGTCGACGTACGCGACGTCGCATCCACCGTCCTGGTGACATCCACGGACGAGAACGACGAAGTGCCTGCCGAACTGCTGCGCCAGCTGATGGCGGTGACGCCCGAGGAGGGCTCTGAGGCTCTACTGAAGCTCGCTCGATCAGCGATCGTCGTCGTGAATCGCAGCGGCGAGGCGGTTCCGCTTGAGCTTTCGTGAAGCCAGTGCGATCGAGCCGATAGAGGTGCGAGGCGCCCGATGAGCGCGCGCTTCAAGACTCGGAGAGGCGGACCATGCTCCTGACGATCACGACAACGCACAGGCCGGCAACGGATCTCGGACACCTGCTCCACAAGCATCCGAACCGCTGCCAGAGCTTCCCGATTCCGCATGGGACCGCCCACGTCTTCTACCCGGAAGCGACGGATGCGCGTTGTACGGCTGCGCTTCTCCTGGACATCGACCCCATCGATCTTGTCAGGAAGCCTCGCGGCGGGCACACCCGTCCGAGCTTCGCGCTCCGAGACTACGTGAACGAGCGTCCGTATGTCGCGTCATCGATGATGAGCACCGCGCTTCGGACAGTCTTCGGCACAGCGCTGGCGGGAACATGCAAGGACCGCCCCGATCTCGCGAAAGCCCGGATCCCGTTGGAGATCCGTCTGCCCGTGGTGGCGGATGCGACGCGGGGGGAGCTCGTGCATCAGCTGTTCGAGCCGATGGGATACGCGGTGACGACGAGGCTTCTCCCGGCTGTGGCTGTCTCGGGAGACGAGGACGGCCCTCCGTTCTGCTCCGTCGAGATGCAGGCGGCGGCGCGTCTCTCCGAGGCCCTCGCGCATCTCTACATCCTCATCCCGGTGCTCGACGATCAGAAGCACTACTGGGTGGGAGAAGAGGAAGTTGACAAGCTCGTCCGCTACGGCAAGGGGTGGCTCGAGGGACATCCTCTTCGAGAACAGATTGCTCTTCGCTATCTACGCTATCAGCGCCGGCTGTCCCGCACGGCGTTGGCAGCGCTTGATCGAGAAGCGCCGTCACAAACAGGTGTAAGCAAGGCCTTGCCCCCCGGTCGAGAGGGAACCTTGGAGATCTCATTGAGCGAGCAACGCTATACCGCTGCGGTTGCTGCTCTGCAGGAGATGCACGCAAGGACGGTGCTGGATCTGGGCTGTGGTGAGGGGCGTCTCGTCGAGCGGCTGGTGCGAGAGCCGATCGCCGAGCGGATCGTTGGCTGTGATGTGTCCTCCCGTGCACTCCGGCAGGCCCGCAGGCGACTGGAACGCAGAGGTGTTGTCCCAGGACCCGGCCGGCGGGTGGACCTCATCCACGGGTCCGCCCTGTACCTGGACGAGAGATTCCGCGGATTCGATGCCATCGCGGTTATCGATGTCCTGGAACACCTGGAGCCCGAGCGGATCGACGCGTTCGTCCGCGTCGTCTTCGGCGATGCCGCGCCGCACGGCATCGTGCTCACGACGCCCAACGCGGAGTACAACGCGCTGTTTCCCGCACTGCCTCGGGGAGGTCACCGGCATATCGACCATCGTTTCGAGTGGACCCGGAACGAGTTTGCCGCCTGGGCAGGCGAGGTGGCCGATCGCTGTGGGTATTCCGTGTCTGTCCGCGGGATTGGCGCCGAGGATGAGATCCACGGTCAGCCGACGCAGATAGCGGTGTTCCGCCGATGATCCTGTCTCTCCCAAGGCTGTGCCTCGTCGTCCTCATCGGCCCATCTGGGGCGGGGAAGAGCAGCTTCGCGGAGAAACACTTCCGCCCCACGGAGATCCTCAGCTCCGACATTTGCCGGGCGATGGTCGCCGACGACCCTTCCGATCAGAGCGCCACGGCGGATGCCTTCGCCATCCTGCGGCGCGTCGCGTCGACGAGACTGGCCAGGGGCAGACTCACGGTCATCGATGCGACCAACGTCCACCCCGAGGCTAGGCGAGCTTTGCTGGATCTCGCCCGCGATCGCTACGTAGGTGCTGTAGCCATTGCTCTCGATATGCCGGAGAGGCTGTGCCTGGAGCGGCAACGTGAGCGGCCATTGAGTCCACCGCGCACAGTCATTCGCAGACAGCACCGGCTCCTTCGGCAGTCCGTCGACAGGCTCCGGGATGAGGGCTTCCTGCAGGTCCACCGATTCACCTCTCCCGAAAGCCTCAATGAGGTCGCTGTGGAGCGCACAGCGCCTGCGTGCGACAGAAGCGGCGAGAAGGGTCCCTTCGACATCATCGGAGATGTGCACGGATGCTGCGAGGAGCTGGAGAGCCTCCTCGGCAGGCTTGGCTACGCGCCGCACACGCGCACGGAGGCGTCAGGACGCAGCTATGCGCACCCGGAAGGGCGTAAGGCGGTGTTCGTCGGCGATCTCGTCGATCGCGGTCCGCACACCCTCGACACGCTACGGCTGGTTCAGTCCATGATCGATTCCGGGGCCGCGCTCTGCGTTCGCGGAAACCACGAGGTGCGCCTGCTTCGTGTGCTTGGTGGCAAGGACGTGGCGATCACGCACGGCCTCGACGCGACGCTGCAGGAGCTTGAGGCTCTGGGGGCAGATGGTCGCGCGCGTGCCACCACATGGATCTCGAGCTTCGTGCGTGCCCTGCCGAGCCACTACGTTCTCGATGAGGGGCGGCTCGTTGTCGCTCACGCCGGCGTGCGGGAGGAGATGCAGGGTCGTGAGTCGCCGGAGGTTCAGGACTTCGCTCTCTTCGGCGAGACCACCGGTGAGAGCGACGCCTTCGGACTCCCACAGAGGGTGAATTGGGCTCTCGACTACCGCGGTGCGGCACGCGTCGCCTACGGACATCAGGCCGTCGCCAAGGCCGAGTGGCTCAACGGGACAATCGATCTTGACACCGGCTGTGTCTTCGGTGGGGCCTTGACGGCACTTCGGTACCCCGAGATGGATCTCGTGTCGGTGCCTGCGGCCCGCCGCTACATCCAGGCGGCGAACCAAGGCGGCATACAGGCTAAGGGTGGAATCCCGATCACGGCACAGCAACGCCACGACGCCCTTCTTCGCTACACCGACATCGGCGGGCGCCGCTCCATCTCCACGCATCTGGGAGGTGAAATCCGTGTCTCCGACGAGCAGGCCGCCGCTGCGATCGAGGTGCTCAGCCGCTACGCCGTCGATCCAAGGTGGATCGTGTATCTTCCTCCGACGATGGCCCCGTGCGCTACCAGCAGCAGGGACGCGTACCTGGAACATCCAACGGAGGCCTTCGACTACTACAGGGAGCACGGCATCCAGGAAGTGGTCTGTGAGCAGAAGCACATGGGGTCACGCGCCGTCGTTGTCCTTTGCAGGAACGAGTCGGAGGCATCGGCGCGCTTCGGTATCCCCGACGCCGGCTTCGGCTGCTGCTACACACGCAGCGGCCGCCGTTTCTTCGACGCGAGCATGGAGCGCGCCTTCCTGAGTCATCTGAACGCGGCGATCACCGACGCCGGATGGTGGGAGCTTCTTGAATCCTCCTGGGTGTGCCTCGACTGCGAGATCATGCCTTGGTCGTACAAGGCCGCGGATCTGATCTCCCAGCAGTACGATGCCGTCGGGGTCGCCGGATCAGCAGCGCTGTCGGCGTCGGTCGGCCTTCTCGAGCGAACTGCGCCCCGCGTGGACGACGCATCGCCTTTGCTGCAGCAGCACCGATCCCGCAAGAAGCAGATCGCCGACTACATCGCTTCGTATGCCAGGTACTGCTGGCCCGTGGAGCAGCTCAAGGATCTCCATGTTGCGCCGTTCCACATCCTCGCATCGGAAGGCCGGGTCCACACCGGCCAGGATCGCCACTGGCACATGGATACAATCCGGACGCTGAGCGAAGCGGCTCCTGCTCTTGTCAGCGCTACACCCCATCGTCACGTGGACACATCCGATCTTGGCAGCCGCGATGCGGCCACCGCGTGGTGGGAGGAGATCACGGCGTCGGGTGTTGAGGGCATGGTCATCAAGCCCCTGTCTCTTGCGCCCGGGCAAGTCAGCATTCAGCCGGCCCTGAAGTGCCGTGGCCGTGAGTATCTGCGGATGATCTACGGGCCAGGATACACGGACCCAGAACAGCTGAATCGTCTGAAGCGACGTTCCCATCGCAGGAAGAGCCTCCTCTCCCTGCGCGAGTTCGCCCTGGGGATCGAGGCACTGGAACGGTTCGTCAAGCGTGAGCCATTGCGCCACGTCCACGAATGCGTTCTCGGCGTCCTTGCTCTGGAAAGCGAGCCGGTGGACCCCCGCCTGTGAGGCGTCCCTGGCCGCATGCGACGTGCAGGGAGCGGGCACCGGCCAGGCAGAGCCTCTCATCGGCTGACGCCCTATCAGTGCGGCTTCTGCGTGAGGCTCGCACGTAGCCCGTTATGTGATCTCGTGGATCTGCCCTTCCGACGAAACGCGGAAGACCGCCAGAGCATCGCGACCCTGCTCGACTCTCCCCAGGCAGTAGATGCGCGCGGAGCCCCCCTCCGACGCCTTGAGTTCGGCCTGGTATCGCATGTGCATGTGCCCGCAGAACACGAGCTTCGGCGCGAGCAGTTCCACAAGCAGTCGGCCGTACGGATTTCCAAGCTGTTGCAGGCGAAGGCGACGGCAGTGCTGTTCGATGAAATCATGGTCGGATGGGGACACGATCCCCTCTGGCCAGTCGTGCATCATCAAGATGTCCGCCGACTCGAAGGACAGCGCCGCCTCAATGTCTGCCTCGGTGATGGCGGTGAATCTCCTGTTCGGGATCTTGCTGATCCGTTCCGCCGGGGGCCGAGTCGAGCCGAAGTCCGCCTCTCGATGGATCCCGGAGACGAAGACGATGCGCAGCCCTTCCAGGGTGATGGTTCCAACTCGGCCGAGGTAGCGGCAGTTGTCCGCGATCCATGTGCCATCGGGATGCTGATCGAGGAATCCATACGGCTCGTGGTTGCCCCCGATGAAGTACACCGGCCAGGGGAATGCGGCCTGGCCGGAGACGAACTCGGGGAACGAGCCGACCTGTTTGTGCTTCGCGGGCGCGGCCATGGTCTGCAGATCTGCCTCATCCCGGTGGGGCTCGAAGTCGCCGGTCTGAAGGACGAAGGAGACGCTGGCTCCGACTTCCTGCTCCCAGCCCTGCACCACGTCCACGAAGGCGTGCATGTTCGCGTGAACGTCGCCGATCGCCGCGAAGATGATCTCCCGAGGCCCGCTCATGTCGGCCAACCCTACGCGACGACCCCCATCCCGATCCATGTGAGCGACTCGCCGGGCCTTCGTCTGCGAGCTACACTCCCCCAAGCCGACGGACCTTCGGCCTACACGCGCTCGACTCCAGCCGAGGCTCGGACCAGGCTCTGGATGCCTTGCCGCTCCATAGGAGGGATATGCTCGACACTGTCACGCAGGACAGGATCGACGCGCTGTTCGCTTCATTCACCGCGCCTGGATCTCCCGGATGTGCCGTCGGTGTCATGAGGGGCGGCCAGCTCGTTCACGGAAGAGGCTACGGGCTCGCTAATCTGGAACACGGCATCCCGATTACGCCGACGACAACGTTCTACATCGCGTCCGTGTCCAAGCAGTTCACAGCCATGGCGGTCGCTCTCTTGGCTAACGAAGGCAAGCTTGACCTCGACGCCGACATCCACGACTACCTTCCGTTCGTGCCGGACTTCGGCCACAGGATCACGGCCAAGCACCTCCTGTATCACACCAGCGGCCTGCGATCGGACATTTTCCTCCTCATTGCTGCCGGCTACAGGATGGAGGACATCATCACACAAGAGGATCTCCTACGGCTTGTGTGCCGGCAGCGGGAGCTCGACTTCCTTCCGGGAGAGGAGTTCTCCTACTGCGGCACAGGCTACGCACTGCTCACGGAAATCGTCGCCTCCGTCGGCGGTGTTCCATTTGCCGAGTACTGCTGGGAGCAGATCTTCGCGCCGCTCGGCATGTCGAGCACGCGCTTCGAGACCGATCCCCTGGCGCTGATCTCCGAAAGGGCCGGCACCTACTTCCCCGTGGGAGAGGGCGAGTACAAGAGGACGATTCTGACGACGGGCCTCGTTGGCGGGACAGGGATCTACACCACCATCGACGATCTCGCCCTGTGGGATGCCAACTTCTACACAGGGAACGTCGGGGGAGATTCCGTGCTGTCGATGATGCAGACCCCGGGAACGCTCAACTCCGGCAAGGAACTGCGCTACGCTTTCGGGCTCGCTATCGACAGCCACCGAGGACGCAAGGTGCTGTCCCACGCCGGTGCCGGCTCGGGGGTCAACTGCTACATGATGAGGCTTCCCGATGAGCGGCTGACCGTGGCCATCCTCGGGAACTCCAATGCGGTGCGTGGCCCCACGCTGGCGCGTTCCGTCGCAGACGTCCTGCTGAACATCGAGGGAGAACACGCGGCCGCTGCCTCTGCAAGCGGCAGGCGACAGGTCATCGACCTTGCGGACGCCGGCCTCGAATCGCGGGCGGGCCGGTACTTCAATCCCACGACGGGGGCGCTCATTGAGCTACCGCTTCGCGACGGGAAGCTGACGCTGTACGGATACGAACTCTCCGCGGAGACGGAGGACGCCTTCTTCATCCCTGAGCATCCCGAGGCGACGGTCCGGTTCCGTGAAGCGCACGGCACGACACACGCGACCGTCGACATCGGCGAAGGGCCCACGACATACGATCGCATCACACCCGTTGTGCCCGCTTCTCAAGAGCTGGCAGAGTACGCCGGCACCTACTACAGCCCCGAAGTCGATACCACATGGACGATCGAGCTCGATGGCGATCGGCTCGTCGTCCATCGCGCCCGTCAGGGGATCAGCGCGTTGGTGCCTCTGTGCAAGGATGTGTTCACCGATCCCTGGGCCGGCGCGCTACTCCACGGCACCGCCCAATGGGTCATCGCCTTCGATCGCGAGGGCGAAAGCATCAGCGGGCTCCGCGTAAGCGCTACTGGAGGTCGCGGCCGCAATCTGCGCTTCGACAGGAAGCAGGAAGGCTTCGTCGCACGGCGCTAGGCTTCGACGCGCAAGGCAGGTTGAAGCTGAGCAGGGAAGCGATCGGCATGCTGCACCCGACTGATGAATCGGCGTCACGTCGCCTGCGTCCTAAGCAGCTCCGGATGCCCATCGGAGGATCGATCCTTCGGACGTGGCGGGCGGCATCGGAGCGCGGCGCGGGCGCGGTGAACAGGCGCTCAGGAAGAGGTGCCCTCCGCGTTGCGGAGACCCGTCGACAGTGACCTCCCCGGGTACGCCGAGGATGGTCCAGGAGGACGCCGATGGCAACGCGGGTGCGAGGGTGTAGGGGCGTGTCTTTGAGGCATGCCGCGCTTGCGCAACGCACCCACTCCATGGTCCCTGTTGACGGCTCTTCGCCGCGCTGGTAGGATCGATCGCAGAAGCTGGCGGTAGAGCTTCGAAGGGGCCAGACATAGCCATCAGGCATGCTGTTGGAGGGTTGTGCGCGTGTCTTCTGATCGCCGTCGCGATATCACCTGGTCCCGTGGCGCTTGACGGTTCATTTCACGCTCCCGTTCGGATTGGCAACCTCGTCGAATCGTCCACCGGCATGGTCGTCGCGGCACATCCTCAGGCCGCCGCTGCCGGCGCTGAGCTCCTCTCCAAAGGCGGGAACGCAATCGATGCAGCCATTGGGACGGCGTTCGCCCTCGCCGTGGTCGAACCGGAGGCATCCGGGCTCGGCGGAGGAGGGTTCCTTGTCCTGTACGACGCCGACACGGAGTCGTGCGTCTCGCTGGACTACCGCGAGACCGCGCCTCGGCACGCGACGGACACGATGTACGCCATCGGCGGTCCGGGCATGCCGGGACACTGGGACGCGCCGACCACTGCCGCAGGACAGGCCGTGCTTCGGAGGTATGGAGGCCAGGCCGTGGCCGTGCCGCAGACGGTCGCTGGGCTCGTGCGCGCCCATGAGCTCTACGGACGCCTGCCTCTCGCGGACGTCTTGGAGCCGGCGATCGATCTTGCCGAGAACGGATTCACCGTCAGCAATGCGCTGTATGGCGCCGTTCTCAACGTCTACGACGTCCTTCTGTCGGACGACTCGATGGCAGACGCGTTCCTCAACGACGAGCTGCCGTACGAGCCCGGCCAAACCATGCGGCGGCCCGATCTGGCCGAGACGCTCCGGCGGATCGCCTCGGCAGGAGCGGATGCCTTCTATCGAGGTGCGATCGCCGAGGATATCGCCTGCGCCGTGCGGGCTGCCGGCGGGATCCTCGACACGGCCGACCTCGCCTCCGTCGAGGTGGCGGCCGCCACTCCGCTGGAGACGACGTACCGCTCGCTACGGCTTATCGCCCCACAGCCACCCGCGGGCGGGCTGACGGTGTTCGAGACGCTGGCGATCCTCGAAGGCTACGACCTCGGCCCCATTTCCGTCACCGAAGCGGACAGGCTCCACCTGATCGCGGAGGCGACGAAACGGGCGTTCGCCGATCGCGCAGCAGCCGTCGGGGACCCTGCGTTCGTCGACGTCCCAACGCTCGGCCTACTCGGCGCCTCGTGGGCTGCCGCTCGTCGAGCGACGATCGACCCAGACCAAGCCGTGCTCTTCCCCGATCCGGGTGCGTTCGAGTCGTCGAGCACCACCCACGTGTCGGCTGTCGATGCGGACGGCAACGCTGTCGCATTGACGCAGTCGATCAACCTCTTCTTTGGCTCCCGCGTCTTCGTCCCGGAGTGGGGAATCCTGATGAACAACACCATGGCCGACTTCGATCCCGAGCCGGGCGGCCCGAACAGCGTGGCGCCGGGGAAGTCGCCCGCGAGCAGTATGTGCCCTATGCTGGCGTTCGACGGGCATGCCCTGCGGGCCGTGCTCGGCACGCCCGGGGCGACTCGCATCGCGAGCACGCTCGTCAGCCTGATCGTGCAGTACGAGGATCTCGGACGTCCCCTATCAGAAGCGATCGACACGCCACGGATTCACGCCGAAACGGACACACTCTACCTTGAAGCGCGTGTCGCGGACGACATCGTCGCTTCGCTCGAGGCGCGCGGCCATCCGATCGAGATGCGGGGGCCGTACGACCTGTTCTTCGGCGGAGCGCATCTGATCGAACTCCGCGGCGAGGAGATGAACAGGGTATGCATTGGTGTCGCCGATCCGCGGCGAGCGGGGCAGGCGGCCGGTCTGTAGCGAAGGAGGTGTAGCGAGTACGTGCTCTCAAGAGGGCGAGATCCAACCGAACGCTCGAAGTGACACCCGCTGTAAGGGGAAGTGAGGAGGCAGAGGAATGAATCACATCTACAAGCGACGTCTGATTGTCCCGGTGTGTGTGGCGCTCGTCGCGCTGATCGCGTGGGCGCTTCCCGCCGGCCAGATCGAGACCAGTGTGGAAGGCATGGTGGCGTCAGCTCACCAGCTGGCATCGGATGCCGGCGCGGAGATCCTCGCTGCCGGCGGGAATGCGGTCGATGCCGCTGTCGCAACGGCGTTCGCGATCACCGTCGTCGAGCCGAACGCATCGAGTCTCGGCGGCGAGGGGTTCATGGTGCTCAGCCTCGCCGACGGTCGCGACATCGCCATCGATTACCGTTCCGTAGCGCCTGGCCACATCACCCACGAGGACGATAACGACGTCCCCCGGTACGGGCCGGAGTCGACGTGCGTTCCGGGTTTGGTCGCCGGATTGGCGCTCGCACTCGAGGAGTACGGAACGATGACCCTCGCCGAGGTGATGGCCCCGGCGATCCGACTGGCAAAGGAGGGCTTCGCGCTTGACGAGGTGCTCAAGTCGAGAATCTCCGACGCCTACAACTGGATGTCGACCGACCCGATTGCGAGTGCTGTCTACCTGCCGGACGGTTTGATTCCCGAGGCTGGAACGATCCTCGTGCAGTCTGACATGGCGAGCGCCCTTGAGCTGATCGCGGCCCAGGGACCGAAAGTGTTCTATCGCGGGGAGATCGCGCTGGCGATCGAGGCGGCCACGGAGGGCTTCCTCGGCTACTCGGATCTGCAGCGCTACGCCGCCGTGATCCGCACGCCAGTGCTGAGCACGTATCGGGGCTACGAGGTGATCGGTGCGCCGCCGAACGTCGCCGGCGCCACCGTGGCCGAGGCGCTGAACATCCTCGAGACCTTCGACCTTAGCGACTACATCTGGAGCGACGCGGCGGCGATCCACTTGATCGCGGAATCGCTCAAGGTCGCGTCCGCCGATCGGTTGCCGTACGTCGGCGATCCCGACTTTTTCGATGTCCCGCTCGATGCACTGCTGTCGAAGGCGTACGCGGAAGCGCGGGCCACGTTGATCGATCCCAACTCGGCCATCGTGCCCACCAATAGCGTCCCGCCGGGGAATCTCGAGTACGTGCATCTGCTTGGCGTGGCAACCCCTGTCGACGAGGTCTACTCCACGTCGACGACGCAGGTGTCGGTCCTCGACGACGCGGGGAACGCCGTGAGCATCACGCAAACACTGTCCAGCTTCTGGGGATCTCGGGTGATGGTGCCGGGGTACGGCTTCTTCATCAACGACGAGCTCCACAACTTCAACGACTACAACCCCAACAACCTCGCGGACATCAATGTCCACGAGCCGTTCAAGCGACCACGGACCGTAATCGCTCCGACGATCGTCCGCGATCCGGACGGCGAGGTATTCATGGTCGTTGGCACTCCTGGGGCAGGCTATATTCCGTCGACGGTCGTGGAGACGATCGTCAATGTCATCGACTTCGGCATGACACTCGAGGATGCCATCCGGACACCCAAGTTCTGCAGTAGGGTGTCCTACAAGGAACTGCGGATGGAGGGCGGCTATCCACAAGCGACGTTGGATGCACTGGCGGCGCTCGGACACATCGTCAAGGCGGACTACGGTGAACTCGTCACCACCTTCGGCGGTGTCAACGCTATCCTCGTCGAGGACGGCGTGATGACGGGCGTCGGCTCGTTCCGGCGGGACGGTGGCGCGGCAGCGCCGTAGCGGATTCCATCGTGCGACCGCCGAAGGCGTGCCTTCGGCGGTCGCGCCGACTCGAAGGGGGTTTTCGATGAAGCGACGAAAAGCAATAGGAGCCACCCTCCTCGTCATGCTGGGGGCTTTCGGCGCGTTCGCCGCAGCACAAGGAGACGAGGTGCAGACCGGCTCGTTGACGTTCGCGCAGCCGGTCCTCATCACGTCGATCGGCCAGAGCGCGGGAGCCGCACAGGCCCGCGTGGTGGCAATCAAGGCGGGCATCGATGCGGCATACACACAGCGCGCAACGCTCGAGGAGCTGGAAGGATTCGCGACGTTGATCGTCGTTCTCGGAGCCAGCAGCAAGGGACTCGGGGCGGCTGGGGTCAATATCGACGGCGAGATCGCCTGGGCGACAGACCTTCTGGGCAAGGCACGAGAACTGGGCATCCTGGTGATCGCGATGCACATCGAAGGGGGAGCGCGCCGCGGTCCGTCAAGCGACGAGATCATCACGACGTTCGCGCCCTATGCCGACTACCTGATCGTGAAGGGCTCGATGCCGGACGTCCAGTGGACGGCCGACGAGTCGGCGAACGGAAACGCCGACGGCTTGTTCACGACGATCGCAGCGGAGAACGAGATCCCGATCGCGTACATCGATGCGACGCTGGGTGCTGTCGACGTCCTGATCGAGCTGTTCGGCATTCCACCCACCGAGGACTAGGGGAGGAACTCCGATGCGTGAAGGGACCCGGTCGGCATTCGTGTGGATCAGTGTTAGCGTGCTGCTGTTGCTCGCAACGTGCTTCGCGGTCTGCGGGACCGCACCGACATCCCACGATGTCCGTCCAGGATACGGCGTCAGCGAGATTCGGTGGCTGAGCGACTACCTCCCCGCGCTGGAGGGGACCCCCGGAGACACACCGATCTACGTGCTGCGCGGCGGCGAGCCCGGCGGAGCCCTTCTGCTGCTCGGCGGGACACACGCCAACGAGATCGCCGGGATCATGGCGGCAACCCTGTTCGTCGAGCGCGCGACCGTCACGCGGGGCACTGTGTACGTCATTCCTCACGCGAACAACAGCGCTTCGCGCTACAACAGCGGCGTGTTCAATGCCATGACACCGGAGTGGTTCGAACTGACGAACGCCGCCGGGGAGCTGCGCCGATTCCGCTACGGAGACCGCAGGACACACCCTGAGGATCAGGAGCCCGACCCCGACGTGTTCGTCCACCACCCATCGGGCCTCGAACTCGACGGAGATGAAGCGCGCAACCTCAACCGGAATCATCCGGGGCTGCCGGATGGCACGCTCACACAGCAGATCAGCTATGCCTTGTTCACCCTCGTCAACGAGGAGGAGGTCGACATCCTCGTCGACATGCACGAATCGTCTCTGACCGGACGATTGGCGAACACGCTGGTCAGTCATCCCCGCGCCGTGGACATCGCGGCGTTTGCGGTCCTCGACCTCGAACTGGATGGCATCGCTCTGAAACAGGAGGTCTCAAGTGAGGAGTTCTTCGGGTTGAGCCATCGCGAGTTCGGCGATCGAACCGCCGCGCTCGCGTTTCTCATCGAGTCGGCCAACCCCGGGCAGGAGGCGAGCATCGAGAACCCTGATGTCGTCAACGATCCACGTTCTCCCCTCGCCGACCGCGTGCAGCTTCAGTTGCGGACCATCGAGGCCATCCTCGCCAACCACGCGCTGCTCGAGGGCACAACGCGCGCGATCTCCTTCACCTTGCCGTTCGCCCTGACCGACCTCCATGGCGGCAACCTGGGGATGTTCATGCGGTGAGTTCCCCGCTCTCAGAGATGTGGCCGCTTCTATCGATGGTCGTCGCGTTCGCGGCGATGACGTTCGCGTTCAAGCTCCCGGTATCGATCTCCCTCGTCGGAGCGGCAATCCTCGGCGCGATCGTCGGCGGCGAGGGTGTGCCGCTGCGGCACCTCGTCGAGGGCACGCTCGGCTACCTCGACACGCTGCTGATCATCGCGACGGCCATGATCTACATGCGAATGATCCAGGCGTCGGGACTGCTGGACACGATCGCCCATCATCTGATCGTCGGGTTTGAGCGTCGACCGGCGTCGCTCCTGGTGCTGATGATGTTGTTCGCGATGTCTGCGGGGATGATCACCGGGTCATCGACTGCGGCAGTGCTGACCACGGGCGCGATCGTCGCCCCGGCGTTCATGGCGCTCGGGATATCAAAGAACAGGACCGGCGCGATCGTCGCCATGGCCGGAATCCTCGGGATGATCGCACCGCCGGTGAACATCCCGGTGATGATCATCGGGGGCGGCGTGGACATGCCCTACATCGGCTTCGCGCTGCCGCTTCTCGTGCTGACGATCCCACTCGCGGTGGTGATCGTGCTCGCTCTCGGCCTGAAGTCGGTGCGCGCCACAACGATCGATCGGTCGCTGCTTCCGCCGACGCACCATCGGCAGTATGGCTGGAAGCTGTACATCCCCCTCGTCGCGCTGGCAGTACTGATCGTGCTCGAACGGGCGTTGCCCCGGGTCGTTCCAGCATTCGGGATGCCCTTGGTGTTCACCGTCTGTGCGCTCATCGCCCCACTGACCGGCCGGAGGATGAATCCGCTGGCTGTCGCGCGCGATGCGGTCCGCGCGGCGCTGCCGGTGATGGGGATCCTCGCCGGCGTCGGGATGTTCCTCCAGATCATGGCGCTGACCGGCGGCCGCGGGTTCATCGTCTCCCTGCTCGTCGGGTTGCCGCTAGGGCTCCTCTACGTGAGTATCGCCGTGAGCATGCCCCTGTTCGGCGCTGTGTCGGCGTACGGCTCGGCATCGATCCTTGGCGTCCCGTTCGTCCTCGCGCTGTTGGGGACCAACGAGATCATCGTCGCCTCGGCGCTGTCGCTCGTCGCCGCGATGGGAGATCTCATGCCGCCGACGGCACTCGCCGGGCTGTTCGCAGCCAAGGTCGTCGCTCAACCCAACTACGTGCGTGTGCTGAAGCATTGCCTCATCCCCGCCGGACTGGTCGTCGGCATCAGCCTCGCGTACATCGCGACAGCGCGGTTCTGGGACCGCGTCCTGTTCTGGGAGAATCGCCTAGCGCTGTACGGGATTCTTCTCGGCGCGGTTGCCGCGCTCGGGATCGCCTTGCAGCTTGTCGATCGCTGGGTGATCCGCCGCCGCGTGACAACAGAAGGAGCCAAGGCATGACGCTCACCTACCAGATCATTGTCGCCTGCGTGATCGCGCTGATCGTCTGGAATCTGTTTCGCGAGAAGCGCTTGGCCGAGCAGATGGCGGCAGCGCTGGTGCTGCTTCCATTGATTCTTCGGGTGCTGATGCTCAAGTGAAGCGCAGCGAGCGGGGTTACGGACGGTGGTGGACGGCGCTCGGGCTGCTCCTCGCGACGGCTGCTGTCCTGCTCGTCGCGAGCCACAGCTTCCTGGCGATGCACGTCGATCCACCGATCTATCCAGGCCAGGGCGTGACGCACGTCGGCGTTCTCAGCGACTACTTCGATCGCTTGGCCGCGACACCAGCGGATACCGCGGTGTACGTGCTCGAGGGCGCCGAGCCAGGAGGCACGGCACTCATCCTCGGCGGGACCCATCCGAACGAGCCTGCAGCGTCGCTGACGGCTATCGCGTTGATCGAGGGTGCGACCATCACCCGTGGGCGGTTGATCGTGATTCCACGCGCCAACCACAGCGCGTTTACGTGCACTGACCCCCAGGAAGGGTATCCGCAGACGTATACGATCGAGACCCCAGCAGGACCCCGCGAGTTCCGTTACGGAAGCCGCGGAACGAATCCGGTGCATCAATGGCCGGACCCCGTGATCTACATCAACGCAGCCGGGCAATCGCTCGCCGGCGCTGAGGTGCGGAACCTCAATCGGTCGTACCCGGGCTCGCCCGACGGAAACCTGACCGAGCAACTGGCGTACGCGATCGTCGAACTGATCCGCACGGAAAAGGTCGACATCGCGATTGACCTTCACGAGGCGTCCCCCGAGTACCCGGTGATCAACGCTATCGTTGCCCACGAGAACGCCTTGAGTGTCGCAGCGGAGGCAGCGCTTCTTCTCGAGTTCGAAGGGATGCAGATCGGCGTCGAGCGCTCACCGACGAATCTCCGCGGACTGAGCCACCGGGAGTGGGGAGACCACACCGATGCCCTGGCGCTGTTGGCGGAGGCGCCGAATCCAGCGCAGGGGAGGCTTCGCGGGCGAACGAGCGCCGAGTTGATCGTCGACGGGGTCGATCCCTACTACGTGCGTGCCGCGCAGCGGGGCTTGCTGTACGTCCCGTTCTTCGCAGAGGGACACCCGATGGACGAACGCGTGGGGCGTCACCTCCAGACCGTGGCGATGCTGCTCGAGGTGTACAACACGTACGCGGATGAGGATGCGGATGTCGTCATGGTCGGTGTGCCGACGTTGGCGTCGGTCCTCGATCACGGGCTCGGCTCGTACCTCCTTCCGCCGGCCGCGCCCGCGGACTCGCCATGAACGCGAACGGCGCGGCGCTTCGAGCCGTCTGAGGTTTGCATGCAGGGATACGTCGTCGTCTTCAGTTCGCTGGTCGTGCTCTTCGGGCTACTGTATGCTGAACGCACGCTCGTGCGCCGCCTGCACCAAAGGATTCCCGTGCGGATCGCCGTGCTCGGCACGCGAGGCAAGTCGGGCGTGGTGCGGCTGATCGCCAGCGGCCTCCGCGCGGGCGGCAGACGTGTCCTCTACAAGACAACCGGGGCGCAGCCGATTCTCGGGAACGTCGACGGGACCGAGTGTATGATCCGCCGCCGGGGCAGCCCCACACCGCTGGAACAGCGCAGAGTCCTGTACGAGGCGGCGCAACAGGGTGCCGACATCGCCGTCGTTGAAGCGATGAGCATACGTCCGGAGAGCTTGCGCGCAGAGGTTCTCCAGATCCTCGCGCCACAGCTCGTCGTCGTCACAAGCGTGGGGAGGGACCACATCGCCGACATCGAGGACCCGTGCGCCGCGCTTGCCGCCGCCATCCCTGCCTCCGCGATTGCGATCGTCGCAACCACGGCACCGTCCGCGCTGTGCGAAGCGCTGGTGCAGCGGTCCATCCGCATGCGACAGGCCGAGCCTTCCGAACCGGGCACCACGTGGTCGCTCCCTACACACGAGGAGTGGGAAGAGAACGTGGAGCTGGCTGCCGCTGCGTGCGCGAGCATCGGGGTTCCGAAGGAGATCGCCGTGCGCGGGATGCTCGACGCCATCGCCGACCTCGGCGCGCTCCGCGCGTGGCGCCTCACAGCGGGATCGACCCAGTGGATCGCCGTCAACGGATTCGCTGCCAACGATCCCGGCGCGACGCGCCGCGTCCTCGATCACGCTCTCGGTCGATGGGGCGGTGGACGCACGTTCCTTGTGGGCCTTCTCAATCTGCGTCGGGATCGCGGCGATCGCACGGCACAGTGGTTGGAGGCGTTGCGCCGCGATCCGATGTGGCCGTTCGATCGCCTCATCGTGGCCGGCGACTCGCCTCGGCTCGTGCGATCTCGTCTGCGTCGAGCGCTCGGACGACGCGTCAGCTTTGTGCGGTTCGCGGAGCCCAAGAGCGTCATGGCCGAAGTGATCAGCAACGCGCCGAGCGGCGGACTTGTGTTTGGCTTCGGGAACATCGGAGGGATCGGCGTGGCGATGATTGAAGATTGGGAGAAGGACGGCGAAGCGCTGTGAGCATAGAATTCGCGTTCATCGGCCTCGTGGTAGCTGCGCTGTTCACGGAGATCACCGGCGTGTACCCTGGCGGCGTCATCGTTCCCGCGTACGTCGCTCTATTCGTGGATCAGCCGCTCCGCATCGTTGGAACGATCGTCGTCGCGGTGCTCGCATGGTCAACGTATCGTCTTCTCGGGCGAGCGTTCGTTCTGTTCGGCCGGCGGCGATTCCTGGTGCTCGTCTTGCTCGGAGGCGCGTGGGCGCTCCTCGGCTATCGTCTTGTCCCGCTGGCATGGCCGGAGTCCCTCGAGCTGCGTGCCATCGGTTGGGTGATTCCCGGGCTCATCGCGAACACGTTCGAGCGACAGGGTGTCTGGATCACAGCAGCCGCGATGACGATCGCATCAGCGCTGACGTACTTCGTCGTCCGGCTGATCACGCTGTTCTGAGGAGCGCCAGCGATGCTGAGGTGTGTCGCCATCCGGCACAGAAGGTGGGAACTCGCCGCGCTCGTCACGTTGACGATCGGTGCGGTCTTCCTATCGGTGCGTCTGGCGCCCCACGGCCAGCCGTACGACGATCGGATGCTATCTGCCGCGCAACGGATGGCTGAGGCCACGACCGCCTTGGCCAACCACAGAGCGGCACACGGTCCGCCCTTCACCCCCGAAGACGTCAACCGCACCGGCCTCATTGGCACCTTCTTCGGCCCGCTGACAACGACCGTGGGAACGCTCGAGGCCAAGCGAACGACGACCAATCCGAATCTCGCGGCCGTCGCGTCCCAATTACTGATTGAGGCAGGCGTCCGCGATGGCGACGCCATCGCCGTCGGCGCCTCAGGATCGTTCCCCGCCGTTCTGCTTGCCGTGCTGTGCGCGGCGGACGCACTCGAACTCGACGTCGGTCTGATCATCGCACTCGGCGCATCGCAATGGGGAGCGAACCTCGTCGAGTTCACCTGGCTGGAGGTGCAGGGCGTTCTGGTGAACGCGGATCTTCTCCCCGCCTCGTATCGCGCGGCCGCCGCGTCGTTCGGGGGAGCAAACGACGTGGGAACGGATCTCGATCGCGATGCTCTCGACGCGCTGCGGGCCCGCGTCCATGCCTCCGGCATACCCCTGATTGAAGAGCCTGATCTGCAGACGAACGTCGCCGAGCGAATACGGATCTACAACCATGCTGTAGACGGGCAACCCATCGCCGCGTTCGTCAACATCGGAGGCGCCTGGGCCAACGTTGGAACAGGCGCTGCCGCGCTGCAGATCGAGCCCGGGGTGAACGTGATCGAAGCCATCCCTCCCGTCGAGGAGCGAGGCGTGCTGTTCGAGTTCGCGGCGCACGGTGTCCCGGTCGTCCACTTCCTTCAGATCAGCGGCCTGGCCTCGGCCCACGGGTTGCCCTGGGATCCGTCCCCGCTGCCTGCGCCCACGAAGCCCACGATGATCCGCTCGGCATCACCCGTCGCGTCGCGGGCCATTGCCGCGGCGTACGTCTTGCTCTCCAGCGTATGGCTCGTCTCCATCCGCTGGCGCCCACAACCGCGCCGGACACGCGGAGAGAAGCAGGCTCAAGCGGGGTAGAGTAGGCAGAGCGGCTGGTGGCCTCGCGGCGTGGCGCCGACGCCGCCCTCCGTGAGTTGCCCTCGCAGCATCTCGAGAGCATCGCCGACGCCACAGTGGTTCAGCGCCTGCGCCCGATCTCATTCCGTGCGGCGCTCGATGCCGTGGGTGCGAAGTCACGCGCAGCGGCTCTCTTGATCGACACGCCCTCTAAGGATGCGGTGCTTCGCGTAGCTGCTCTTCGGTCATCATGGATTGGCATCAACCCCGAGCTGTCGACTAGACTGGTCCCGCCTGTGGCCGACCTCGGGCCGGCTATCGATGATCGGATCCAGCACAAGGAGGATCGAGACGTGCATGCGACAATCCAGAAGCCTCTGAGGGAGATTCTGAACGCCCTAAAGGAAGGGGAGAAGGTCATGGTCGTCGGCTGCGGCAACTGCGCGGCCAAGGCGAGATCCGGCGGTGAGCCGGAGACGCAAGCAATGGCCGAAAGGCTCCGCGCTCACGGAGTGACGGTCACGGGCTGGGCCGTGCCACCCGACGGCGGATCGCTGTGCAAGCTGTCTGCCACGCTGAAGCTTCTGCGCACGGACCGCAAAGACGAAGCGGATGCCGCGGACTCCTTTCTCGTCCTCGCCTGCGGGCAGGGGGTGCATACGGTCATCGATGCCGTCGAGACGGCGATGGTCCATCCAGGCTGCGATACGATCTTCGGCGGGGAGACCATCAGTGACAGCGCCATCACCGAGTACTGCTCGCTGTGTGGCGAATGCGTCCTCGAGAGCACAGGAGGGCTCTGCCCCGTCACCCTCTGCGCCAAGTCGCTTCTCAACGGACCGTGCGGTGGCGCCAAAGACGGGAAGTGCGAGGTGGATCCGCAGCGCGACTGCGGATGGCAGCTCATCTTCGATCGGCTGAAGCAACTCGGAAGGGTCGACTCCATGCTCGCGTATCAACCCCCGAAGAACTGGCTGCGCTCAGGCTCGCCGAGAAGCCTCGTGATGGACGGCAAGCGTGTGGATTTCGCCTTCGCGAATCGGACGGTGTCCGCGTGGTCCGGGGCCGATGAACCGCCTGCGGACATGCAGGAGGGAGGGGACTCGTGAAGCTTTCGACGCTGTTCGCTGACGGGCGCTTCGTCGTGACCGGAGAGGTTGGCCCTGCGAAGGGTGCGAATGCTTCCAATGCCCTCGAGGGTGCTCTGCGAATGACCTCCACGGTCGATGCGGTCAATGTCACGGACAATCAGAGTGCTGTCATGCGACTCGGCTCATTGGCGGTCTCGTATCTGCTCAAGCAGAAGGGAATCGAGCCCGTCTTCCAGCTCACCTGCCGCGACCGGAATCGGATCGCCCTTCAGTCCGATCTGCTGTCCGCCGCCGCGCTCGGGATCGAGAACGTGTTGTGCATCACGGGCGACCACATGGTCCTCGGAGACCACCCCGAGGCGAAGAAGGTGTTCGATCTGGACTCGGTGCAACTGCTGAGCGCCGCGAGGGGCTTGCGCGAGGGACGGGACCTCGCCGGCCACGAGGTGGACTCCCCCCCGGACTTCTGCCTCGGCGCCGTCGTCAACCCGGGCTCGGACGACGGAGAGCTGCAGCTCCTCAAAATGCGCAAGAAGATCGACGCAGGAGCGGAGTTCATCCAGACACAAGCGGTCTTCGACCCCGCTGCGTTTGCCCGCTTTGCGGGTAGAGCCCGGAAGTATGGCGTCCCCGTCATGGCGGGCATCGTCCCGCTGAAATCCGCCGGCATGGCGCAGTTCATGAACCAGAACGTCGCCGGCGTCACCGTTCCCGATCGCCTCATCGCCCGCATGAAGGAGACACCGAAGGAGGACCGGAAGAAGGTATCCGTCGGGATTGCCGCCGAGCTGGCGCGTGATCTCAAGGACATGTGCCAGGGCATCCACCTGATGCCTCTGGGGTGGGAGGACATCGTTTCCGACATCGTCGAGGCGGCCGAGCTCCGCTGATGTCCCCAACCCGGACGCAGTTGACTGGGGCAACACCGCAGCCAAGCTACGGTATGAACTCGATGTGGATCCAGTCTGCCATCTTCGCCGCGCGCCAATAGGACGGAAGGAGCAGAGGGACGAAGACATCGACCCAGACCAGCCGATGATCCGAGCTGGGAGAGGGGCAGCAAGCGCCAGTGCAGCTCGACGGAACTGGGGAGATCGCTCCGACAAGAGAGAACAGAGGATCCGTGGACTTCGGCCAGAAGACGCTGGAGTCAGCGATCCCGAAGGCCGAGGAGGGCAGCACGTAGTCGGCGCGAAGATTGCCGCAGCTCTCGTCCGCGGGCACATCCGCCCAATCCGCCGTGTCGTATTTCGGGTCGCCGACGTGCGTCGCGTTGGCGCCTCCCTGAAGCTGCGCCTGCTCGGCCGCGCCTTCACTCGCGGGCGCGCTGCTGCTGTTGATCAGCGGATGCTCGGTGAGCTGCTTCGCTGCGCCCGGTCTGGCGTCGCCATCGTTCGGATCGGCGTTGAGATCGCCCATGATGACGAAGTGCGCCCCGGGTGCCAGCCCTCCGGTGACAAGGGTATCATCGTAGATGTAGCCGCTCGCTGCGGGGTCGATGTAGTCCGCCCAGAAACCGATCTCATCGTAGTTCCGATGCCCATTGGCATCTTCATCGCCATCGAACACGGGCGGCGTTGGATGCGAGCAGAGGACATGGATGAGCATCTCCCCGAAGAGGATCGGCACGTCCCAGTGGCCGGTCGTGGAGAGGGGCAGAATCGCGAGCTCCGCGTCCGTGTACCAGGGCTTGCTGCTTCCGGGGTACGTCGGGAGCTGCGGGTTCGTCATGTCCTTCCACAGGAACGTGCGGAACGTGCGCACGGCGGTGTACTGAATCGGGTAGATGGAGTACAGCACCATTCCGTACTGGCCCTCGAACAAGCCAAACCCCACCGAATCGCCGGGATCACCTATGGTCTCGTTGTTGTTAAGATCACGTCCGCTCGGCACGCCGCAGTTGACCGGTGCGGCGTAGATGTACGAGTAGTGCATCGGGCTTTGCCCGTTCTGCCCGACATTGAGGTAGTTCTTCTCGAATACGGTTGCCGCCTGTCCGTTGGGATCGTAGTCAAACTCGTTGATCAGAAGAACGTCTGGCCGCACCCGCTGCACGATCTCCGCGATGACTCTCGCCTGCGCATCACCGGCCAGCAGATCGGTGCACAGCCCACCGGCAGCACTGCGGTAGAGGCACGCGTTGAAGGTCGCAAAGCGTATCGTCGGGTTGACCACGCCCCCGTTGGCCGTTCCCAAGACGGACGTCGCAATGAGGGCCACCGCTACCAGCACGACGGGCATGATGCGTGCCCCCGGAAGCACGCTTCTCTCTGTCGCTCGGCGCATTCCGCCTCACTCCACGTAGGGATCCCGTGCGCGCTTCTCCCCGTCTCCCCACAGCGCGGCCCGCGAGCCTGGCGCTCTCCTGATCAATCCGGCGGGGCGACGACGTCGACCCACACGAGGCGGTGATCCGAGCTGGGGAACGGATAGACGCCAACGAGGCCGAACAGGGGATCGCTCGTCAACGGCCAGAACACGCCCGCGTCAAGAACGAACAACGTTGAAGACGGGAGCACGTAGTCCGCGCGCAGATTGCCGCAACTCGTCTCGCTCCAATCCGCCGTGTCGTATCTGGGATCGCCAACGTGCGTTGCGTTGGCGCCGCCCTGAAGCTGCGCCTGCTCGTCCCCCCCGTAGCTCCACGGCGGGGCGGTGATCGCGGCGACGGCATTGACCAGGGGATGATTCACGAGTTGCCGCGCAGCGTAGTTCGTGGAATCGCCGTCGTCGGGATCCGCGTTGAGATCCCCCATGATCACGAAGTGCGCGTCGCTCGGTAGCCCGCCGGATTGACCGGTGTCATCGTAAATGTAGCCGCTCGCTGCAGGGTCGATGTAGTCCGCCCAGAAGCGAATCTCATCGTGGTTCCTTGTCCCATTGAGATCCTCCGCCCCATCGAAGGTTGGCGGCGTCGGGTGCGCCGCGAGAACGTGGATGATCGCCCATCCGATACGGATGGGAATATCCCAGTGGCTCTTCGAGGAGAGGGGAAGGGCATCCAGCTCTTCTGGCTCGAACCAGTCGGCACCCGTCGTCGGATCCGTCGGCAGCAGGGCGCCCGGCATGTCCTTCCACCGGAAGCTACGGAACGTGCGCACCGCGCCGCACTCGATTGGATACACAGAGTACAGCACCATCCCATACTGCCCCTCAAACAGACCGTACCCGATCAGATCGCCGAGATCGTCCGATGTCCCGTTGTTGTTCAGGTCGTGTCCGGTGGCCACGCCGGTGTTGACGGGGGCCACGTAGACGTATGGGTAGTAGATCGGCGCCGCCCCGTTCTGCCCGATGTTGAGGTAGCCGTTGCGGAACATCTCCGGCGCGAAGCCGCTGGGATCGTAGTCGAACTCGTTGATCAGAAGCACGTCCGGACGAACCCGCTGCACGATCTCTGCAATCGTCCGCGCCTGCGTGTCGCCATCCCTCAAATCCCACGCCAACTCGCCTTCTGCATCGCGGAACAGCGATGCATTGAACGTCGCGAAGCGGATCTGACTCGGGAGCGGGCCCGCAGCGCTTCCCAACAGCAACGCCCACAAGACTGCGCCGCCCAACACCGCGGCGAGAACCCGCAACATCCATTCCATCGTCCGCCTTCTATCTCGAAGCATGACACCTCCCTCACAGCACGAGTGAGATTCGTTCCATTAGACCTCTCGTAGCTCATTGTAGGCGACGTACTCGCACGATCCAAAGCACCTACCGGGCAGCGCCGCGATACCCCGGCGGCTCAGGCGTGGCTTGATCCCGCCCTCACCGCCCACAGCACTTGACGGGATCGCTGTGCGCAGGAATACTCACGTCGTGTCGTATGGGAACTCGTCAACGTTGATGAGCACTGCAGAGTGGTACACGCTGCCGAGACGGCATTTTGCAGATGGGATCCCTCTGCAGCTGGGCAACCGCGGCAACGGCCATGCCGAGGATCCGGCTGGGTGAGGGGGCGCTCGAATGATGATCGAGCGTAGGCATCTTGCGCGAACGGCTCTGGCCCTCCTGGGGGTTGCCATCGTATCGTTGGGGGCGCTGGCGCCGCCGCTGCCGCCGGAAGATGAACTCGTGTACATGAGCGATCGAATCGCGGCGGATTGGAACATCTACAGCGAAACTGCCGGCCGTGCACCAGCGGCGGTCGCTCTCCAGACCGCTGTCGGTTTCGACTGGGGACCGCGATCGGCACCGGGAGGAGGCCGCGTGGCGTTCGTGTCCGAGCGGGACGGCAACGCGGAGATCTACGTCGTGGACTTCGATGGTGATGATGAGCGCCGCCTGACACACAACGATGATGAGGACTGGTATCCCTCATGGTCGCCCAGCGGCACGCGACTCGTGTTCAGCAGCAACCGAGACGGGGATCACGAGATCTGGATCATGGACGTCGACGGCAGCTACGACGTGCAGCTCACCTACAACGCTGCCTACGACGGGGAGCCGGCGTACTCGCCCGATGGCCGGATGATCGCCTTCACGTCCGATCGCGATGGCAAAGACGACATCTGGATCATGAACGTGGATGGTACCGGCGCGAAGTGCCTCACGAGCGCCACACCTGGAGACTGCTACTTCCCCGCGTGGTCGCCCGACGGCAAGAAGATCGCGTTCACCAACGATCCCGGCGGCGGGGCCACGACAGACATCTGGACCGTCAATGCCGATGGCGCCGGCGCAGCGGCGTTCAACCCCAGCCCCGCTACCTGGGAGTGGGCTCCGGCATGGTCGCCCGACGGCGCCTGGATCGCCTTCTCAAGTGACCGGACCGGCGACCAGGAGATCTTCGTTGTCAACGTCGTCGGGCCGAAGGTTGAGACCAACATGACCAACAGCCCCGGCAGCGATGAACGGTACGCCGACTTCTTCTGGCCGCGCACGGCCGTCGGCGCCACATGGGAGAGCGCCAACAGCTGGATGCCACGCGGGGAGCCGAAGGAGCCGGACCGCGTGTTGATACCTGCCGGCGCTGCGGTCTCCGTGGCATCCAGCATCAAGCAGTTCGCCAGGATCGATGTACTCGGGGCGCTGGCGGGCACGTGCGGCGTCAACCTGCAGGCATCACGCGCCATCGACATCGCGGCCGGCGCCACCATCTCCGGAGGGTCCGCAAGCGCCTACGGCGGGGGCTGCGGGGTGGATCTCCGCGCGTGGCCTGGCGGACGCATCGAGGTCAGCGGGACGGTCATCGGCGGCGACAAGCCGGTCAGCGCATCGTGGACCGAGCACGGCGGAGACGTGGATCTGCTGGCCGCGACGATCACCATCGGTGCAGGCGGCCTCGTTCGAGGCGGTGACGGAGGCCCTCTCAACGGTGGGTCGATGTACACGCTGAGCCTGTTCATCGCCGGAGATGGCGGAAGCGTCTCCATCAGCGGGGAGGCGATCACCGTCGCCGGCACCGTGCAAGGCGGGTGCGGCGGAACCACCAATCGCCAGTGGAAGGACGAGACCACGGACTGCCGATACCCTCAGCACGGCGGCAGCGGCGGCAGTGTGACGCTGGGAAGCGGGGCGAGCGCCGATCTCGGGGGAACGCGTAGTCTGACGATCACCGGAAGCGTCTTTGGCGGGAAGGGCGGTGACGTGGTTGGCATCCACAAAGGAGAGGGAGGGGCGGGCGGTGACGTTGAGCTGGCTGTGCAGTGGGAGATCCACGGAGCATCGACCATCGGCGCAATGGCCGTTCTCAAGGGTGGCAACGGCGGAGGCCGTGTCATCCCGCTTGGTGCTCCCCCTCGTTTCCCGCTGCAGCTTCCACCCAACTACACGTTAACCTCGCCGCCACCACCGGGATTCACCCTGGTTACCCCGGCTCCGCCGGGCGTTGGCTTGGATCCGACATCCGGCGAGCCGATGCGAGCCGGTGCCTGGATCGACCCCGATCTCTGCACTCCCGTCTCCCTCGGGCTGCCGGTCTGGGGAGGCCTCGGCGGCGATGTGGTGATCCCCACGCCCCTCGCGAGCACGGCCCCCGCGACAGCGGTGCTTCTCGGCGGATTCGGCGGCCCCGGCGAGGCGTTCGCGCCGTGCCCGTGCCCCGGTCTGAACCTGTGCGGCGCTGACGGTTTTGACGGTTCCGTCACGGGACAGTGATGCCGAGCTGCCGGCAGCTCCCCTTCGAGTGAGGCCGAGTGCCGGCGTGCTGTCTTGAGCGATCGGGTACCGAGAAGCCTCCGGGAGAGCGAGATGCCATCCATGGAATCCGCTTCGAGCCCGCGGCGGAAGGGGCACTCGTTCCAACTGGCTCCCTGTGTATGCTACCCTCGAACCCCGCGCGGCCACGTCGCCAAGGCTGATCGGATCACCGCGTAGGAGGAACGGCCGGCCCGCGGTCGCGCGCCGCAGGCGAACGACCCTGCGGAGAACCGGGGGCACTTCCGAGCATTGACTGGCCCGGCACATCTCCGCTATTCTTCGCAAGATGAAGCGCCAACTGCGACTGTGCCTCTTGGGGATCGCTGCCCTGAGCCTGGGATTCCTCGTGGGGACTGCTCAGGCAATTGAGAGCGGTTCTTACGCTGCGGGCTACGTCTTCGGAGCGAAAGCCGCGGCGGCGGATGTGGAAGATGCCTCTCTGTTCGAGATCTTGTTTGCCAGTCCCGAAGCCGTGATCCCGGAGTATCGACTGGAGGCCATCGGAGACGAACCTGCCGAGTACCAGCGGGGCTTCGAGGAGGGATACAAGGCCAACTACGGCAGAAGCCTGATCCGATCTCCTGGACTCCGCCGAGGGCTGTTCTTGGTTCTGCTGGGCAGTCAGGTGCTGCTATTCACCGTTCTGCTCATCATTAGGCCGTGACTGACGGTCCCCAGATCGGCCCGGAGGCAGAGCTAGGATTCCAAGCAACAGCAAGCGGGGAGTGGGTCGGAACCATGCAAGGAAACATCGTTGTTAGCGATAGCTCCTCGGACAGGACTACGTCCACATCCGACACGGGCTGGTGATCCCCGCTGATCTCATTGCCGCGTGAGAGCCAGAACGATACTCGTTCGTGTCCCCCAGGCCCAAACCGGCTTCCCTGTATCGGCCTCGGGGCACTGACCTCCGTACGGTCCTCGGTCCCCCACACGCTGGTCCGTGCCGATTCCGGCACCACTTCCGGATCGCATCCCGTTGTGAAGGTCAGGCGGTCGCGCTTCCCGATCCAACCGCGATGACGATCTTCCCCCGTGCACGCCCGCTCTCGAGAAGCTGGAGGGCCTCCGGCACCGCATCCAACGGGTACGTGCTGTCAATGACAGGCCGGATGGCGCCGGACGAAACAAGCGCGACCAACGCATCCACGTCCTCTTCCATAAAGGGCTTCCACATCAGCATGCCCATGACGCGATCTGTCCCCCTCGTGAGAAGCGGACCCGCGGCAAGGACGCGGACGAAGCGCCCCATCGGGCCCCCGGCCATGATGTACCGGCCGGATGCGGCAAGCGCTCGGCGGCTGTCACGCAGGGGCCGGTACGCCGCCAGATCGAGGATCCAGTCGTACGTCTTCCCGGACCGTGTGTAGTCCTCCCGCTCGAAGTCGACGACAAAATCGGCGCCGACTGAACGCAGGAACTCCTGCTTGTCGGCTCGGTCAACTGCTGTGACCACGGCCCCGTACGCTTTCGCCATTTGAATGGCAAAGGGCCCTACACATCCACCTGCACCGTTGATCAGGACGCGATCACCTGGCTCAATGCGCCTGCCGCGCAGCAAGCCTTGGATCGCAAGGATCCCAGAGTGCGGGAGCGTGGACGCTTCCCGAAAGCTCAATGAGGCCGGCATCGGAGCGAACGCGCTCTCCTGTGCACAAGCGCATTCCGCGAACGCGCCAAACCCGTGGTTGAAGAGATCGGCGAACACACGGTCACCGACGTGGAATCGGGTGACCTCTGCGCCAGCTTCCGCCACGACACCCGCAACGTCGAAGCCGAGAACGTGGCGCCTGGGCCGAAGAAGCCCGGATCCCATGCGGGCCACGAAGGGCGCTCCGTGCAGGTACTCGAGATCAGCGGCGTTCAGCGAGCTCGCACGGACATTGACCAGAATCTCGTGCAGGCTTGGCGTCGGTCGCTCGATGTCCTCGCATTGGAGAACGTCCGCCGGGCCGTAGCGTCGGTAGGTGATTGCCTTCATCCGCGGTGCCCTCCTCCTGCCTCGCCTCCTAGAACAACCTACCAGCCCTCGGCCGGCTCGCCAAGCCGCTGGTGGAAGACCAAGGCCAGACGCTCCTCGCGATGAACCAGCGCCAAGGCCGTCGAGGACGAAGCCAGCCGGTGGCCGATTCACCTGTTGGTTCACGCAGATGCAACCGCTCAACATCGAGAGGAGCATCCGTCGAGTGTGTACTAGTGCAGGATGGGCTTCGTGAAGTCATCGATCAGCTGCCACGGCTCGAAGCCGCACGAACGATAGAGCGAACGGGCTGCCTCGTTCGAGTGCTGGTTGACGACAATCGCGTACTCCATGCCCTCCTCGGCCATCCTCCCCATGGCGTGGCAGATGAGTGCCTTGGCAAGCCCACGACGACGATGATCGGCATGGGTCCCAACAGGTTCGAAGAGCCCGGTCTTGCTGATCGGATCATGCCAAGTCACAGTGAACGCCGCTAGCGTTCCGTCAAGCGCCTCGGCCACGAACTCCCGTTCCGGGGCATAGCCCGGCGATTCCATCACGTAGCGATACAGGTCGGGCGTCCAGTTGGCCCTGCGAAAAGCAGATGCATGGGCGTCTGCAATGGCTGCCGCCTCCGCTGTGCCGCGGACGGTGCGCAGCTTGTAGCCCGGAGGAACCAAGGGTGCAGGTGCCTCTTCGAGGCGGATGCGATGGGCCATCCAAGGTGCATCGGCTATGCGCTTCCAACCCATGTCCTCGAGAAGCTTTCGTGTTTCCCCATCGCATTGCCAGGCGTCGAACCCAATCCCGTCACCTTCGATCCCGTGCTTGCGCATGAGTTCGATCGTTCGCTTCTCTGCGTACTCGTAGACTGCACCCGCAAATGCCGTCCCGCGGAACCCCGGCCGGACCTGGGCATCGAAGGCCTTGCGGCGTGGCTGGGCCAACATCCATGCCGCCACGCCGTGTTCATCCTCCCAGATTGCCAGCAGGTCAGACGGAACGAAGCACTTGTTTCCGTTGAAGATGTGATGGGGGATGTCACCGGGATGCAGATAGCCACAGCCCTTCGATTCCGCCGCGGCGTTCGCGTTGAATGCCTGTAGGAGCTCCACATCTCTGGCATTGCAATACGCTCTTCTCTTCATGGCGCGTCTCGATTCGCAAGCTTGCTCCGGACGGCGCGCGGATAAGCCGGTGACAGCAGAGCGTGCCCTCCACTCCGTCCCCCGAACCGCCTCGTCACAGTGGGCTCTACGCCACCCGTCCCGACAGGATCCACGGATGGTAGATGCAGCAGCCCCGCAGTGCACGTAGGACCTTACGGGCAGGCCGGAGCAGCGCGAATGAATCCTTTGGCAATCAGCCGGAGTTCGAACCGAACCGCCCGAGATCGTCGGAGACCGGACTCCTTGAGAGGATCGCGGCATTGGCAGAGCCCCATTGGGCAGCTGGCCGCCAGACGGAGGTGGCTTGATGGGCCTCGAGACCTATGCTGGTTGAGCCTCGGGTCATGACAGGACTCCTGGAAGCAGCACCTATGGATCAAAGCGAGTTCCCACGGCATGGTCGTTGAGGAATCGGACCAGGAAGACTCCAAGGGAACGTCGTTGCCGGTGCTGGCTCCTCGCGGAGGGCCTGCCACACACGACACGGGCTTGCGATCCCGGCTGATCTGATCGCCCCCTAAGGAAGAGTGGCGACAGCCCGCGGTCGCCCGACTCAGGTGATCCACCCTCCGCAGAACCCGGGGCGGTTCACCAGACTCCCTACCCTGTCCTTGACCATCGCTTCCTCCTCGGTGCCGACAACCGTCGGCCTCTTTCTTGGTCAACCGAAGATGGCGGCGATGGTCCTTCTCTTCAAGACCCTGTCTCTTCGACACGCCAATACACCACATGCGTGGACTCTACTCATACGGGCGGAACAAGATCCGCAAGAGGAGGAGCGTCCTGGAACGCCCTCTACACCGTTTACGGCATCGCGATGGTTGCCCCGCTGTGTCTTCTCTTCTTCTTGCCCGGCGGACGCCTTGGTTGGCTCGTGGTTGTAGGCTGGGCACTGTTCGGAGTCCCCGCGCTCCTTGGCTGGCTGCCGATCCTCGCGTTTCGCAGGCACGGTCGCATTGCCCAGGGGAAGAGCTACATCCTCACAACGTCACTTGTTACCTCCGGGCTCCATGCCGTTGTCCGACACCCGCAGTTTCTCGCCTCCGACTTCCTCGCAGTGGCCGTGATGTGCATCACGCAACACTGGCCAGTCTATCTCGCCGGCGCCGTCGGCATAGCTGGCAACCACGCGACCATGCTCAAGGCCGATCGGGATCTTGTCGGGACACTCGGCGAGCCCTGCCGGGTCTACAGAGCACAAGTCCCCCGATGGAATCCTCCTGTTGGGTTGTGGCGTTGGGTTCGCCGCATGCACAGCCAATAGAAGAACAGCCACCTCTCCAAGAGACAGTTGACGAGCGTGCCACACACTCAGTTCCACAGAGGCCCGCGCGTTGATCAGGTTTGAGTTCGGCGCTCGGCCAGATCCTCTGTTGTCACAAACTGCGCTACAAGGTCGAGCGAGTCCACGACATAGCGCCCTTCAGAATTTCGGAAGACCCTGACGCACGTCGGCTTCACGCGCACAATCACCATGCCCGGCCTGGCTGCATCCGCATCGAAGCTGTCTGGGAACTTCTCCCGCAGAAGGTCTGCGTAGACCCCATTGCCGGGATCATCTGCGCGCCCGAGCACCTCTGCCTTGCCCTCGATCTGAACATGGTCCCTGCAGAGAGCGACGTTGGGATTCGCTTCAATGTGCCGGCACTTCAGGCTGTGTTCGAAGGTGAGGAAGAAGACCTCAAGATCGCGAGAGGCAAACGAGACCGTTCGCACCCGCACGTCCGTCTCCAGACTCGTCGCCAGTGCGATCGCTCGCTTCTGTTTGAGGAATCCGACAGCGTGCTGGCTCAGCTCCTCGAATCTTCTGCCTGTCGACATCTCAGTCCCTCCCCTGCAGCTCGCTTACCGTCAAGCAGCGGAGCTGCAGAGCACGCTCTGATAGCGCCACCGCCAGTCTCAGGGGCTCTTGGCGAGCCAGGACCGTTGACGAAGCCACTCTTCGAGCCCCTCCTCCCGGATGCCACTCGCGTTCCTAAGCGCTTGCTCATGATGGATCCCATCGTGAAGGCCCCGAAGCAGCTCGCAGTGTTCGGTTTCGGCGCAGTCGGAGCGCCCGTCAAGACCCCTGTCTCGAGCGCAGGCTCGCACCTCACAGGAGATGCCGCTTCCGTCCAGACGTCCCGTTCGACACACGGCAGGACGCTGCAGATCGGCCATGACTTCAAGCATCTCGACGAAGCGGTCGTACCCCGGCCAGAGCATCCGGGAAGACTGCCCGAGCCGTCTTGGCGAACTCGGTCTCGCCTAGCGCTTCGAAGAGCCTAGACGCTGCATCAGCAACGGCTCCGGTATAGCCTGTGCAGTCTCCGCACCACACGCCGCAGTAGCCAAGGAGGTCCATCTGCTCCATCCGCCCGTCCTTCGAGTCAGTCGTTCATGCGAAGTCTACCATGCCCCAACGCGAGTGTGAATTCGGTGGATCGCGCAAGTATCCCCTGCCAGAAGACTTGCCCCAACCGCTCGCCTAGGGTGTACAGACGAAGCTGGAGAGCAATGCAGGGGCGCGAAGGGCTCAGACCACAAACGGAAGATACGAAGTGCGTTTCAGACGTTGGCTCCCCGGGGAGGACTCGAACCTCCAACCATTCGGTTAACAGCCGAGCGCTCTGCCAATTGAGCTACCGAGGAATGATGTACGATGATCTTAGCTAGGCGATTTGGGAGCGTCAAGGCCGTCGG
>Ga0272441_10001085_pt1 | contig 58280 bp, 40 predicted proteins | sample SSMProp6N_FD_193582 | JGI IMG/M metagenome (GOLD analysis project Ga0272441, IMG submission 193582) | Marine sediment archaeal communities from Little Sippewissett salt marsh, Falmouth, MA, United States - SSM-Prop-6N | ecosystem: Environmental > Aquatic > Marine > Wetlands > Sediment ...
AATTCTTATAGCGCTGTCATATTAGGATATGAACGAGCTGGGCGTGGGAATCATCGGGTGCGGTGCGGTGGCTGGAGAATACGTCAAGGCGTTCCAAAACGACGCGCGTTCAGAGATTCGAACGCTGATCAGCCGCAGCCATGCCAACGCCGAGCGTTACCGTGACGAGCACGATCTCCGCTGCTCTGTCGAAACGGACGCCGAGGCAATGCTTCGCGACGACGGCATCGACATTGTCGTGGTCAGTACGCCGCACGATGCGCACACGCCGTACGTGGTCGCCGCCGCCGAGGCGGGCAAGAACGTCATTATCGAGAAGCCCGTCGCAATCACCGTCGAGGACCTGCGAAAGCAGCTCCGGGCCGTCCGGGCCAACAACGTCAAGACGCTCGTCGGTTTCGTGCTGCACTGGAACCCGCTGCTGATGACCATCGACCGGCTGATCGAGGAAGGGGCTTTCGGAAACATCTTCATGGTGGAAGTGGACTACATGCACCGGATCTGGATGCCCCCTGACGAGAAATGGCTGGGCAGTCGGCAGCGCAGCGGCACCGCCATCCTCACCGGCGGCTGTCACGCCGTGGATGCGATGCGATGGTTCGCGCGGAGCGAGGCCGAGGAGGTCTGCGCCTACCAGGTGCAGACGGATAACCCCATCGAGTATCCCGGGACCATTTCCGTCAACGTCAAATTCAAGGACGGCAAAATCGGCCGCACCACCACCATGTTCGATGCGCAGATGCCCTACCGCTTCAATATCGGCGTCTACGGCACCGAGGGGTCGATCCGCAACAATGAGCTGTTCGCCCCGAAGCTGCTGCCGGGCCAGAATAATTTCACGAAGATCCCCTGCGTCCTGCCCGACAGCGGCGACGTCGCCCACCATCCCTTCCGGAGGGAAGTCTCGCACTTCCTCGACTGCATCATCGACGACGAGCGTCCCTTCCCGGACCTGGAGGACGCGGCGCAAACGCACGCCATCTGCTTTGCCGCCGATCTGTCGGCGGAATCCGGAAGACCCGTGAAAATCAGCGAACTCGGCGACCTGTAGCACCCCGCGTCACCGCGACAGGGACACGCCTGGGTTTATAAGAGGACTTTTGCAAAATGGAGATTAGGCTTATATTCTTCAAGGAAATCGTTGGTGTGATTTCCTTGAAGACGGGACTTACATGCCAACCCCAAGGCACTTACGTTCTCGGGAGGAAAAATCGAGAAGAAGATTTTTCCTCCTAAAGTAAGCCTAATCTCCATTTTGCAAAAGTCCAGTTTATGAAACACGTTCGGAGAAGAGAACATGACCGACAAAACCAGTCGCAGAGAATTCCTGAGAAACCACGGCGCTCTGGGCCTCGGCGCCGTTCTGGCCGGGACGGGGCTCGCCAAAGGCGCCGCGGCGTCCCGAACCCAGACCACACCGCTCAAGAAAATACGCGTGGGCATCGTCGGCTTGGGCGGACGGGGCAACAGCCTGTTGGGCAACCTCCTGCAGATGAAGGGCGACGTCGAGGTTCGCGCCGTCTGCGACATCCACCGCAGCCGGGCCGAGGGCGCCCGGATGCGCGTGAGCCACGCCGGTGGCCCTGCGCCCGAAGTCTACTTCGGCGACGAACACGTCTGGGAAAAATTCATGGATCGCGACGACCTGGACGCTGTGATTGTCGCGACCTACTGGGAGTGGCACACGCCCATGGCCGTCTACGGCATGAAGGCGGGCAAATACGTGGGCGTCGAGGTCCCCGCCGCCTACACGCTCCAGGAGTGCTGGGACCTCGTCAACACGTACGAGCAGACGGGCATGCCCTGCATGATGCTGGAGAACTGGAGTTTCCGCAGCGACAACTTAGCCGTGCTGAACATGATTCGCATGGGCTTGCTGGGCGAGATCATGCATTGCCACTGCGCCCATTCGCACGACTGCATCGACCACTGGTTCTTCGACCGTCAGACCGGCAAGGACCGCTGGCCAGCGAAGTATCTCGTCGAGCACAACCGCGACCAGTATCCGACGCACCAGTTGGGTCCGGTCATAAGCTGGATGGACATCAACCGGGGCGACGCCTTCGACTACGTCACCGCCACCGCCACCGCAGCCGTCGGCATCAACGAACATTTCGCCACGAAATTCGGCCCGGACCATCCCAACGCCAAACGCAAGTTCGCCCAGGGCGACATTGTCACGACCGTCGTGCGCACCAAGAATGGCAAGAGCATCGTTATCAACTACGACATGCAGTTGCCCCGGCCGTACGACAATCGCTGGCTCATCCAGGGCACGCGCGGGCTGTACAACGAGCAGCGCGAGGCCGTATACCTCAAGGGCAAGAGTCCGCAGTACCATCAGTGGGAGCCGTTCGCCCCCTACCACGAGCGGTACCGTCACGCCTGGACGAAAGAACCCGCCCTCGGCGGCCACGGCGGCACCGACGTACGCGAACTGAGGCTCTTCGTCGACGCCGTCAAGAGTCGAACGCAGACTCCGATCGACGTCTACGACTCCGTCATCATGTGCGTGCACGGGCCGCTCTCGGAGACATCCATCGCCCGGGGCAGCGCGCCCGTCAAAGTCCCCGACTTTACGAGAGGCAAATGGAAAACGAGAAAGCCCTACTTCGCGATCGATATGAAAGCATAGCGCCTGTCGCGACTCATGGAACGCATCAGCCCGCGCCGACGGGCAGCAACATCAAGGCCGAAGGCCTTGGCGATGGTTTGGGCCGAACGAAAGAAAAAGCCATCGCCAAGCTGCGCTTGACGCTGCCACCCGGCGTTCAGGATGACATTTGTCGTGTGTGACAGCGGATGTAACAGTGATTACACGGTGATTCAAGTTTGCAAAGGCCGAGATGATTAGCATTTCAGGAACACTGTCCAAGGCGTGGATGCACGGGGCCCTGGGCGTGACATTCGACCGGGACTACTACTTCGATCCGGACAAGCGTCACGCGGTGGATTGCCGGTGCAATGAGTATGCGGCCGAGACGTTCCCCGGGATGGGGCTTTTCTATTCCGAATCGAACCTGGGCCGGCTCGCATACTGGGACCCGAGCCAAGTGCTCGTCGGCGGCATCCAGCCCAACATGATTCTCGGCATGCTGCTCGGCGCCCAGTTCGTGCCGGCCGCCGACCGGGACGCCGACATCACACCGGCTTGCCTGGCAGGCCGAGCGCCCGCCGACCTGCCCGCGCCCGAGACGCTGTTGGATCATGAACTGATCGAGCTGTTCGACAAGCAGATCACCCGCTTGCGAAACGAAGCGCAAGGCCGGCTCCGTCCGATCCCGCCCTTCTTCTGGGACGCCTCGGGCCGGGCGGCGATCCACGGCATGCTCACCACGGCGCAGAAGCTCTACGGCGAGAGCATCTTTCTCGACATCATGACCGAGCCACAAAAGTGCACCGAAATCATGGACTGGATCGCCGAGACCAGCATCGTGCTGTGCCGGCATTTCGCCCGGATCGCGGGTGTGAGCATCGTCGATATCCACGTGGGCGAATGTTCCTCATGCATGGTCGGCCCGGCTCTGATCGAGCAATTCGTCGTACCCGCCACGTCGCAAATCGGCCGGGCGCTCGGCCCTGTCCGCCTACACTCCTGCGGCCCCAGCACCCATCTGCTGCCCGTTTTCGCCAAGATCGACCCTCTACACTCGCTCGACCTTGGTGGCGAAACCTCCATCGCCAAAGCCAGAGAGATTTTCGGTCACGAAATGCCGCTGAGCATCGCCCCCCTGCCCGGTGACATGTCCGCCGAGGCAACACAGCCCATCCTCAACTGGGCCCGGCGCATCCTCGACGAAAACGCCGCCGGCCCCCTCGGGTTCGTCTACCACCTCGAACCAACCTACAACACAGACACAATCCAGGCCCTGACAGATTTCCTGAAGCACCAGGAGGGGTTCGAGAATCCATTGCGTTCAGATAGATAAGATGTGTTCCGCAGGCTCGGCATTGCCGAGGGCATTCCCCGATCCTTCTGCCTTCTGGGTTGCGCCGACTGCTGCCACAGCCGGAACGTCTACTTTGCGAATTTCGACTTGAGTTCCATGATGACGGGCCCATGGGCGGTCAGTTTCTGCGACTCGAAGGTGCTTCTGTCCGTGGACGCCCTCGCGGAGATACTGGCTTCGGCCCCGATGTCGCGACAAAACAGGCAGTGGTAGCTGTGATGAATGACCTGCCTTTGACTCTCAAACGCCGGCAATTCCCACGACTGCACGGCTTCCCGGTGGTCCCGGAGAGACACATCCGTTCTCAGGCTCAGCCGGCGTCAGTACATTGCCCCCGCCTTCTTGGCTTTTTTCAATCCAGAGTCCGTAATCGCCATCTTGTATGCCAGTCTCAATGACTCGCCCCCCATCGTCGCAGCCGCTGGCACACTCTTCTCGACGCCATACGCATCACAAACCACATAATCCGGCCCGTTGGGAAATTGCGCGCACGTCAGGTCAACGACGAACCGAATGTTGCCGAGTGTCAGCGCGGCCACGAAGAAATGCTCGTTCCCTCCCGTCGTCACGCATACCACGTTTGCGGTTCCCCCGTTGATGTCAATGAACTTCCTCACCAGCGCCGAACAGTACGAACACATCCCAGGCTCCGTGACCTCCCCTTTCATCGCCATCCCCCCATAGTCCTTGAATAGCAGTTTGGCCTGATATACGGCGTTGCCCTGCAGAGCCTTATAGTTCGTTTGATCCACGCAATACGGTCCCGAAGCCTTCGGGAACAACCCCACGGAAAACCCTTCATACAGCGCCTTGATGTTGTTTAATTGGCCGTTCGGGATCTTTCGCCATTCCATCTGCGTACTCCTATTCCGTGTGCCGCTTGACATCCAAGGACGATCGCCCGATCGTAACCTTCTGCCGATGAACTGACACTACGTGCCGGCCTTACGAAACTCTCACCTTGTCCCTGCCGTGCGTCACGACGCATAGATCCGCAACTGCCTCATCGTGCATTCTGGCCGGCCCCGGGCGGCAGCGTCAACCGAAATCCCGTCGGAATTCGGAATTCTTTCACGCAGCCGCCGCGCGACCGCGCCACCGTCGTTTGCCCGCGTGGGTGCCATTCGTGAAGAGGCACTTCCTGACCCCAAAAAAAAGGGAGAGAAGGTTGACAGCCCCCTGCCAGGAGCCTAGAATCGACGGTCAGCAGTAGAGGAGCTTATTGCCGTGCCGGATTGAAACAACGCATACGGAGAGAAAAAAGACGCGTTGTCCGACCTGGGGCGATATGGCAAGGGAGTTTCTAAGGTAGGTTACGGAGGTGCCGTGTCTGGGCGTGGCCTTGGCACGGAGAAGGTCCGAGGAGTTTTCCTGCCGAAATATCGCCCAGCCAAAAGCTCCGGGGACATGCGGCGCGGTACAGTCAGGCGGTGTGTCAGAATAGCTGATCTGGTGGGGAGTTGGTATGGCCATTGACGTCGAAAGCCTGCTCGTGGAGGTAAGCGAGGGAGATCCCTGCGGGGATGATCTCTCCTACGATTCCTCTTTTCTCGCCCTTGAGGACATGCTGCGAGCCAAACCCGCCGATAGCATTATGGAGGGCGTGGCCGCAGCCGTCGAGGAGCCCAACTGGAGAGAGGTCCGGGACAAGAGTATCGAGTTGCTGCGACGGTCCAAGGATCTGCGAGTGGGCGTGTATCTGACTCTGGCCCTCCTGCAAACCGAGGGAATCGAGGGCCTGGCCGAGGGGATATCTCTGCTTCGAGGACTGCTGGAGCGTTTCTGGGATGATCTGCACCCCCGGCTCGACCCGGAGGACAACCACGATCCGCTGGAGCGGATCAACATCCTCCAATCACTGTCTCCAACGGGGGTCAGCGAGCAGGATCCGGTGAGATTCACACGGCGACTGACGGAAGTGCCGTTGTGTAATTCCGCCCGACTGGGTAAGTTCAGCCTCCGGGACATCCGCGTGGCCAAAGGCGAGATCGCGTTGGACGAAGAAGAGAGGGCCGAGGCGCCCGATACGAGCGTGATCGACGCGGCCTTTCAGGACACCGCCACCGATGAGCTGCTGGCGACGGCCCAGGCGGTAGAAGCAGCTCTGGAGCACACCACGGCCCTGGCGGCGGCATTCGCCGAGCGAGCCACGCAGAACCAGGCCCCGAACCTCAGCGATCTGGAAGGAGTCCTGGGCAACATCGGCAAATGCCTCCAGGAGCATCTGGCCAAGCGCGGTTATGGGCAGGCGGCGCCCGAAGGCCCGGACGCCGCCGGTGAGGCAGAATTGGCCGCGCCGCCGGCGTCCGGCGAAATCCGATCCGCCAACGACGCCCTCCTGGCCATGGAGAAAATCTGCCAGTATTTCGAACGCCATGAACCGTCGAGCCCCGTGCCTCTGCTGCTGCGCAGAGCGCAGAAGCTCGTCTCGAAGAACTTTTTGGAAGTCATTGAGGACGTATGCCCGGACGCCGCCAACCAAGTCAAGATGATCGGCGGGATCGGCGACTCCGACAACGCGTAACGCCGGTTGTGCCAACTCGGCAACGCTGACCGTCCCGGACGATTTCGCTCTCACCCTGGAAAGGAGTTAGCATGGCAAAGAAAAAGAGTAGCCAGAAATTCATAGCTCGCAACCGAGCGCCGCGCGTGCAGATAGAGTACGATCTGGAGCTCTATGGTGCCGAGAAGAAGATCAACCTGCCTTTCGTGATGGGGGTGATGGCCGATTTATCCGGCAAGCCGGCCGAGAGCCTGCCGGGCGTCGCCGACCGCAAGTTCCTCGAAATCGACGTCGACAATTTCGACGAGCGGCTCAAGGCAACGAAACCCCGGGTGGCCTTTCAGGTGCCCAACACACTTACGGGCGAAGGGAATCTGAGCGTCGATTTGACGTTTGAGAGCATGGATGATTTCTCCCCGGCCGCCGTGGCACGCAAGGTGGACGCCCTGAACAAGCTGCTGCAGGCCCGAACGGAGCTGTCGAATCTTCTGTCGTACATGGACGGCAAGAGCGGCGCCGAGGAGTTGATCGCCAAGGCGCTCAAAGACGAAACGCTGCTCAACGCCCTGACCTCGGCGCCCAAACCGGAAGGCGAATCTGCTGACGCTGGTAAGGAGGAATAATCCGATGGCCGAAAAGAGAGAAGAAGAAATGCAGGCTGCGGAAGCCGCCGCCTTGGAGCCAAGCGATTTCGATCAGTTGCTTCAGAAGGAGTTCAAGCCCAAGACCGATCACGCAAAGGAGGCGATCGGCGCGGCCGTGCGGACGCTGGCGCAACAGGCGCTGTCCGAAACCGCGCTCATCTCCGAAGACGCGGTCGGGACCATCGAGGCGATCATCGCCGCGATCGACAAGAAACTATCCGAGCAGGTCAACCAGATCATGCATCACCAGGACTTCCAAGCACTCGAAGGGGCCTGGCGAGGTTTGCACCATCTGGTCAATAACACGGAAACCGACGAAATGTTGAAAATCCGTGTGCTGAACCTCTCCAAGAAGGACCTGGCAAAAACGATCAAGAAGTTCAAAGGAACCGCGTGGGACCAGAGCCCGCTCTTCAAGAAACTGTATGAAGAGGAATTCGGCTCTCCCGGGGGCGAACCCTACGGCTGCCTGATCGGCGACTATCAGTTCGACCACAGCCCGCCGGATACGGAGATCCTCAACGGGGTCGCCCAGATTGCCGCGGCCGCTCACGCGCCGTTCATCAGCGCCGCCGCTCCGACCTTGATGAATATGGATTCCTGGCAGGAGTTGAGCAATCCGCGCGACCTGACCAAGATCTTCCAAACGGCGGATTACGCTCCGTGGCGGTCGCTGCGCGAATCGGACGATTCCCGCTACATCGGCCTGACGATGCCCCGGTTCCTGGGCCGCCTGCCCTACGGCTCCAGGACCAATCCCGTGGACGAGTTCGATTTTGAGGAACAGACCGGTGGCGGCGACCACTCCAAGTATCTTTGGGTCAACGCCGCCTATGCCATGGGCACGAATATCAACCGTTCGTTCAAGGAATTCGGGTGGTGTGCGCGAATCCGCGGTGTGGAAAGCGGCGGGCTCGTCGAAGGGTTGCCCTGCCACACGTTCCCGACCGATGACGGCGGGGTGGACATGAAGTGCCCCACCGAAATTGCCATCACGGACCGACGGGAGGCGGAACTGGCCAAGAACGGCATGATGCCCCTGTCGCACTGGAAGAACCAGGATTACGCCTGCTTCATCGGGGCCGAGTCGCTGCACAATCCCGCCGAGTACGACGACGCGGACGCCACGGCGAATGCGAAGCTGGCCTCCCGACTGCCCTACCTCTTCGCCACCTGCCGTTTCGCGCACTTTCTCAAGTGCATCGTGCGGGATAAAATCGGGTCCTTTAAGGAGCGAACCGACGTGGCCAACTGGCTCAATCGATGGATCAGCCAGTATGTCACCACCGACGCCAACGCCAGCGAGGAAGTCAAGGCGAAATACCCGTTGGCGGCGGCGGAAGTCGTGGTCGAGGATGTGGAAGGAGATCCCGGGTATTACTCCGCCAAATTCTTCCTGAGGCCCCATTACCAGCTTGAGGGACTGACCGTGTCGCTGCGACTCGTCTCGAAGCTCCCCTCGGCCAAGAAAGGCGGGTAACCACGGGATGCCAATAAATGGAGCCATTCTTGGGTGTCTTTTGGCAAGCCACCCGGTTCGATGATACACGGGAATATCAATCGCGGTTGTCTATTGATCAAGGAGACGGGAAATGCCAACAGACTGTTTTTTAAAGATCGGAGACGTTAAAGGCGAGAGCTTGGACGACAAGCACAAGGAGTGGATCGAAGTTATGTCCTACAGTCACGGCTTGTCGCAGACGCTTGCCGGAGAACGAAGTACGTCAGGAGCCGCCACCGCCGGACGGGTCGACCACCAGGATTTCAGTATCGTTAAGGAGCTCGACACCACGTCACCGGAACTGAACCTGTCTTGCTGCAACGGCACACACTTCGGCAAGGTCACGGTCGAGTTGTGCCGCGCCACCGGGGACAAAGATCCCTACATGCAATACACCATGGAGGACGTCCTCATTTCTTCGGTGAGCGTCGGCGGAGGAGGCGCAGGGTTGCCCACCGAATCCGTGACCTTCAATTACGGCAAACTGACCTGGAACTACTTGCAGACGGACCACAAAACCGGCAAACCCAAGGGCAACGTGGAGAAGTGGTGGAGTTGCGTCGACAACAAGGGCGGCTAATGGCGCCGTTCCGAGACAGTTGACAGCTTGAGGCTGACAGGTCGGTCTCCACGGGGCCGGCATACGGATGTTGTACGGCGAAGGAGACCCTCGCTATGCAAGCGGAAGAGTTGTTGCGAACAGGCCGGCTTGACGAAGCGCTGGCTGCGGTAGAGGACCAGGTGCGCGCGGCCCCGGCCGACGCCAAACCGCGCGTCTTTCTCTTTCAATTACTCTCGCTCATGGGGGACTGGGGACGCGCCCTGACCCAATTGAACGTGGCGGCCGAACTGGATCCCCTGAATTTGCTCATGGCTCAGGTCTGCCGGTCGACGCTTCATTGCGAAGCCCTGCGCGGGGAGATCTTTGCCGGGAAGCGTTCCCCGCTCGTCTTCGGAGAGCCCGAAGAATGGGTCGGCCTTCTGGTTCAGGCAAACGAGCTGATTGCCCGGGGAGAATATCAAGCGTCGCAGAAACTTCGGGAAGCAGCGTTTGAGGCCGCACCGGCCACCGCCGGTTCGGCCGACGACCGGCGATTCGAGTGGATTGCCGATGCCGATTCCAGGCTTGGACCGCTGCTGGAGGCCATCGTCGAGGGCAGATACTACTGGGTGCCCTTCACCGCGATCAAAGAACTTCAGATTGAACCGCCGGCCGACCTGCGCGATCTCGTCTGGCTGCCGGCGCATTTCACCTGGATCAACGGAGGCCAAACGCCCGGGCTGATCCCCACGCGCTATCCCGGCTCAGAAACCAGCGAAGAAAACGCCATCAGGATGGCACGCAAGACGGAATGGATCGAACACCCGGGAGACGTATACCTTGGACTCGGGCAGCGGATGTTCGCCACGAACGACGGGGAACTTCCCCTGCTCCAGATACGACAGCTAACACTCGAAATGGGGTCGCCAAATCAGCAAACGCGTGAGCCGAACAATGGCTGAACTGACGCCGACAGATCGTCTGCAGCCGTGTCTGCTGGACCGTCTCACCGACGAGGAACCGGAGGCAAGCAAGGAGGGCCGGGACCAACGTCTCGTTTCGTTGCGGCGGTACCGACAGGCGGTGCTGCGCGACCTGGAGATGCTTCTGAACTCCCGAAAGTATCCGCCCGGGGCACAAGTATACGACTTTCCCCTGGTGGAGGAGTCCGTGCTCAACTACGGCATTCCCGATCTGACCGGCTTGTCCGTTTCCTCGATCAGCCCGACGGAGTTCCAGGCATGCATAAGGCAGGCCATCCTGTGGTTTGAGCCCCGGATCTCGCGAAACTCACTGGCCGTTCGCATCGTGCCGGCATCCGATCCGCAACACGCCCGCGCCATCCTGTTCGAGATCGAAGGCGAACTATGGGCCCAGCCGCTGCCGGAACGCCTGTTTGTGAAAACGGAGGTCGATTTGGAGACGGGACACCACAAGTTGAAGGGCGAAGCAGGTGGATAGACGGCTGCTTGATCTATACAACCAGGAGCTGGCCCATCTTCGCGCCACGGGGGCGGAGTTCGCCCGGCAGTTCCCGAAAATTGCCGGTCGTCTCGGCGGCCTGGACGAGTTCCAGCCCTGTCGCGATCCCTTTGTGGAGCGTCTGCTGGAGGGTTTTGCGTTTCTGGCCGCCCGCGTCCAGCTCAAACTCGACGCGCAGTTCCCCAGGTTTACCCAATCCCTGCTCGAGACGGTCTATCCTCACCACCTCGCCCCGACGCCGTCGATGTGCATTGCCCAGTTCGAGCCCGATCTCGATGAGAGTGCGCTGGCGGAGGGTTTTGTGATTCCCCGGGGCACGTCACTGTCCAGCACGCTGGGCAAAGGCGAACAAACCCGGTGTATTTATCGCACGGCCCATGACGTCACGCTCTGGCCCGTTCGGATTCGCCAGGCCGGCTACTATACCCGCGAGCTGGCTTCCCTCGGTGTGGCCGAGGTGCCCGGGGCGGCGGCGGGAATCCACATCCGACTGCAATGCACGGCGGACTTGAAATGCAGCGACTTGAACATGAATTCGCTGACCTTCTACCTGATGGGCGTTGGCGCCACGGCCATGTCTCTGTACGAACAGATCTTTGCGAACGCCATCGCTGTCGTGGTGCAACCGGCGAGCCGGCCGGCAGCCTGGCAGAAGGTGATGGAGCCGTCTTGCATCCAGCCCGTCGGCTTCGAAGACGATCAGCGCCTCTTGCCCTACGATGCCCGGTCCTTCCAGGGATACCGACTCGTGCACGAGTATTTCGCCTTCCCCCAGCGGTTCATGTCTTTCGAGATCACGAACCTGGCGGAAGCGGTCAAGAACTGCGACGAAAGCGAATTGGACCTGACGGTGATATTCGCACAGCGAAACGAGGAGTTGGAGGGCATCGTCAGCGCGAACAACTTCGGATTGTTCTGTTCGCCCGCCATCAATCTATTCGAAAAGCGGCTGGACCGCATCCCGGTGTCCGATCGAACGCATGAGTTTCACGTCGTGCCCGATCGAACGCGACCGCGGGATTTCGAAGTCTACGAGATCACGCATGTCACGGGATATGGCGCGGACTCGAAAAAGCGGCAGGAATTTTCGCCCTTCTACCGGGCGCGGGATGAGACCGACGGCGGGGAAGGCTATTACGCGGTGAACCGAATCCCCCGGCCGTTGTCTGAGAAAGAGAGATTGAGAGGGCGGCGATCGCAACACTATTCCGGCAGCGAGCTCTACCTCGCACTGGTCGATTCGGCGGCCGCACCCTATCGCACCGATATCGCCCAGTTGGGCGTGGAGGGTCTGTGTACCAATCGGGATCTGCCGCTGCATATGGCTGTGGGGCTCTCCACTTCCGACTTCACGATGACCCAGACGGCGCCCTGTAAGGCGATCCGCTGCCTGGGAACGCCCACCGCCCCCAGAGCCTCACACGTGGTGGGAGAGTTTACGTGGCGAATCATCAGCCACCTGTCCTTGAACTACCTGTCACTTAGCGACGACGGAGAAGGAGCTGCGGCGCTTCGAGACATCCTGAAGCTGTATGGCGACAACAACGACCCGCAGATCGGAAAGCAGATCGACGGCGTCAAATCCGTAACGTGTAAACCGATCACGCGAAGAGTCACCGCGCCGGGATCGATCGCATTCGCGCGGGGCCTTGAGATCACCGTCACGCTCGAGGAGGCCTCCTCCGAGGGAACCGGTGTATTTCTCCTCGGCGCCGTCCTGGCCCGATTCTTCGCCAAGTACGTTTCGGTCAACTCCTTTACCGAGACCGTGATTCGAACGGTGGAACGTGGAGAAATCATGCGATGGACCAGAAGGAACGGGCTACGGGCTCTCCTTTGACCGAAGCCTTACGAGACCGACCGTTTGACTTCGACTTCTTTCAGGCCGTGCGGCGCCTCGAGAGCACGCATCCCGACCGGCCCCACGTGGGGTGCGCAGCGCGGCCCCAGGGGGATATCGTCAGATTCCGCCAGAAGGTGTCCCTTGCCTTCGAGCCGGCCGCGATCGCCGCGTACCACCCCGCCACCGAGGAGCTTCCAAGTCAGCTCGTGGTCAACTTCCTGGGCCTGCTCGGCACCAACGGCCCGCTGCCGCTGTCCCTGACCGAATACGTACACGAACGACTCTACAACCACAAAGACAAGACGCTGGCCTGCTTCCTTGACATCTTCAACCATCGCATGATTTCTCTGCTCTACCGGGCCTGGGCGTGCAGCCAGCAAACGGTCAGCCACGACCGCCCGGACGAAGACCGGTTCGCCGGCTATATAAGCTCTCTGTTCGGAATGGGGCCTGCTTCTTTTCGCCGGAGAGACGCCGTGCCGGATGTTGCCAAACTGTACTATTCCGGGCGGCTCAGCTCGCAACCCAAGAACGCCGAAGGCCTGCGGGAAATCCTGCAGGACTATTTCGCTATGCCTGTGGCGATCGAGGAATTCGTGGAGCAATGGATCGAACTTCCTCCGGAATGTCTCTGCCGCCTGGGGGGCGACGCTGAAAGCGCAACGCTGGGCTCGACCTCGATTGTGGGATCTCGTTTCCTGGAATGCCAGCAGAAGTTCCGGATCAGGCTGGGGCCCATGGCCTTCTCCGATTACGAGCGCATGCTGCCCGGTGGCGACAGCGTCGCCCGGCTCATCGCCTGGATCAGGAACTACGTCGGGGCCGAACTGAACTGGGAGCTTAATCTCGTATTGCGCCGTGGACAAATCCCCCGTATCTGTTTGGGCAAAGTGGGCCAGTTGGGATGGTCCGCATGGCTCGGCGACGCGGAATTCAAAACAGACGTTGACAATCTGGTTCTTCAAGATCTGTGTCCCTGACGGATACCTGCGCTCCGGGCCCCGTCCCGCGATCGGCAAGGCGCAGGAGAGCAGACAACCTGACAGAGGACGCAATGACGGTTTTTTTTGAGAGGATTGTGACATCGTGGGCACGAGTGAAAGAGAAAATTTGGCCGGTGACCTCTGCGAGACGGCGCGACGTCTTCGTCTGATCCAGGTTGATTTCGCCGACGAGGATCAACAGACGCGCATGGAATACCTGCATGAGGAAATGGCACGGGTATTGAAAACCGTGCTGCCGGAGCACCGCAAGGTCTTTCTGGAAGGGTTGATGGAACGGTTCCCTGCCGAACATCCGGGCACGACGCCCGCCGCGGTGCCGCCTCAGGGCGAATCGGCTCCACCGGAGCAGATGGACCCGGAAACGCTCGTCTCGCACCTGGCGGAGACGGCCGCTTCGCTTCCCGCCGACCGGAAGCAGGCCTTGGCCGCTCGCTTGCAAGAAGCCGGCTTCGGATTGCCGGCGGCGACGACGGAGGGCTCCGGCGAGGCCGCCGAGACGCTGCGAACCAAGCTCCAGCTTGATGAGGGTGTGCGCGTCGATCGCGAGCAGCTTGCGGTGCTGGCCGGCATACTGACGGACTTTGCGCTGAAGCTCGAGCCTCTGGTCTGGAACACATGGCGCACCCTGTCGCCCCGGTCCAGCATTCGACCGCCGCGCGGGCTGAGGAAACGAATGGCCGAATCGCTGTCCGGTGATTCCCCGGGGCAGGACCAAAGAATCGAGCTGGAACTGCAAATGCTGCAGAAGCTCATCGCCGCCACGATCACGGCCGTGGGCGGAGTGGGCAGGCAGTTCGCCAAGAGCCATCTCGCCCGGTACTCTCCCAGAGAGATCGAGGCCGCCGTCGCCCTGGAGGGAACCAGCTTCTGGGGAAAAAGCCGGGAGGGCAAATGCTGGGAGAAGTACAGAGAGCTTGCGGAGACACTGACCGAAGATTCGATGGAGGCGGAGCTAAGAAAGGCCATCGCCGATTATGCGGAATCCCTGTTGAAGGGTCTGCACCGATGACTTCTGTATGGGGCAACATCATATGACTGCAAACAGCGAAATATACTGGCACGAGGGCCTCTTCCTTCGGCCGCATCACCTGCAATACATGACACGGCAAATGCGAGACAGGCTGACGCGGGACCGTCGCCTGCGACGGGCTCATCCCTACGGGCTCATCGAGGCAAGAATTTCCGACGATCAGCTCGAGAACATGCGCGTCTCCTTCGACCGGCTGCGGGCGGTCATGCCCAGCGGTCTTGAGGTAAGCGTTCCCGAAAATGCCACGCTTCCTTCCCTTGATATCAAGGAAGCGTTCACCGCGACGGCCGCCCCGCTGACGGTAAGTCTGGCCGTGCCCCTGTGGTCGGCTTCGCGCGCCAACGTGATTGAAAAGGGAACGGAGCAGGATTGGCGGGCCAAGCGCATGTACTGCCTGGCCGAAACGGAGATCGTCGACGAAAACTCCGGCGGCAATCCTCAGCCCGTCATGGTTCGTCAGATCAACGCCCGGCTCCTGTTGGACAACGACGATCGCTCGGATCTGGAGGTGCTGCCGCTTCTGCGGATCGTACACGCCGCCGGCGAGGATGTCGGCCTTCCGCGTCGCGATCCCGAATACATCCCGCCGTGCCTGGTCATCGGCGGCTCGCCCGTGCTGAGGGAGCTGCTGCGGGACATGGCCAACCAGGTGGTGGCCAGCCGCAACGAACTGGCGGTCCAGTTGAGCCGAGGAGGATTTAGCATTGAAACCATGCGGGGCGTGCAGTTCGAGCAAATGCTCCGTCTGCGGACACTCAGCCGCTTTGGCGCGCGACTCAGCGCCCTGATTCAGATGCCCGCCTGCGTGGCGCCGTTCGAGATGTACCTGGAGCTAACGCAACTGTTGGCCGAGTTGGCCGCCCTGCGGCCCGATCGCGACCAGTTCGAGACGATCCACTACAACCACGACCAACCCGCGCTGGCCTTCAAAGAGGTTTGCAACAGGATTCGCGGACTGCTCAAGGGCGCCGTCCCGGCGCGCTTTATGAAGGCCGCCTTCACCCGGGCACCGGACCAGAACATCATGGTTGCGACGCTCACGGACGAGGCGATTTCGCTGGCAAACCAGTATTTCCTTGCCATCGCAACCAAGCAGGACCCCTCGGAGCTGGCCGCACTCGTCCTGGACCGCGACCGGTTCAAACTGATGCCGCTGACATTGGCGAGCCAGCGCGTGTTCGGCATTCAGCTCGCCCAGGAACTCTATCCTCCGGTCGAACTGCCCGCCCAGGTGGGACTCCACTACTTCCGCCTGATTCCCGCAGAAAGTGCGCGTCTCTGGCAACGCGTGCAAGAAGAGAAATCCATCGCCGTAAAGTGGCCTGAGATCGAATCCTCTGACTACCAAATCACGCTGTATATGACCGTTCCGAGTACAAACGGGGAGCCAAAATGAAACTGCTTGAACTGTGCGAACCGCTTTTCCAATACGTAGCCCGTCTGTGCCGATCGGCGCGCATGGGCTACGCCCCGGAAATGAACCAGGTACGCAGCGATATCGAAAGAATTCTGCAAACAATGGCCTCCGAGGCGAACGCCGATGCCGAATTGACGCGCCAGTACGAAAAGGTCGAACTGCCGCTCATCTTCTTCGTTGATTTCATGATCAAAGAAAGCAAGTTGAGCTTTGCGTCGGCGTGGCAGGAACTGGCCCGAACGCGAAACGAGCTGGCGGGAGACGAAAAGTTCTTTGACCTGCTGGACGCGGAGCTGGCAGACCCGAGCGAGGCCGCCACGCAGAGGCTGGTCATTTATTATACGTGCATCGGCCTGGGCTTTACGGGGATCTACACGGGACAGCCCGAGAACATTCTCCGGCTCATCTCGGAAATCTCGGCCCGCATCTCCGGCATGATAGACGCCGACGCGGAAACGTACATTTGCCCCGAGGCATACGAAAACGTGGATGCCCGCGATTTCGTGGAGCCGCCCGGGGCCAAGTTGGTGGGGGGCGGCATCATCCTGATCGGTCTCCTGATCATCTGTAGCATCGCATACCTGGTTTTGTTCATAAGCACCTCATCCGGCGTGGCCGATGCGCTGAAAACCATCACCGAATTCCGCAGTGTCTCGACGACAACGGAGACGCCACATGGTGGTGGCAACTAAACGAAAGGAGTCTGCGACAGCATGATACGTGGGATCTCAGCATTTATAGACCTTCCAACGCCGGTCAAGGCGGCAGTGGTGGTTGTCACAGGAGGCGGCGCTCTCGCGGGATTGAGGTATCTTCTGTCCCCCGGCGTGTTCTGGGTTGTCCTGATCGGGCTGGCCGTACTGGCGCTAATGGTCGCGTTGTACCTGCGGCTGTTGAAATGGCTCAAGAAACGCAAGGCCGCCCCCATGGAGCGCGACCTCCTGCAGAGCAGTTCGGCTACGCCGCAGGGCGTCAGCGAACCGGCAAGTGTGGCCCGGCTCGACGACCTGCGAAAGAAGTTCGGAGAGGGTACCCGAAAGTTTCAGCAGGCGGGCAAAAACCTGTACAGCTTCCCGTGGTATATGATCGTCGGCGAACCCGGCTCGGGCAAAACCGAGGCGATCCGGCATTGCGGCGTTGGCTTTCCTCCTGGCCTGCAGGACGAGCTCCAGGGGACAGGCGGCACCATTAACATGAACTGGTGGTTCACGGACCATGCGGTGATGCTCGACACAGCGGGCCGCTTGATGTTTGACGAGGTGGATACCGGCGGTTCACAAGAATGGAAAGAGTTCCTGAGCCTGATGAAAAAGTATCGTCCCCGCTGCCCGGTCAACGGTCTGCTGCTGGTCATCCCGGCCGACAGCCTGATCCGTGATTCCGCCGATCTGATCGAGCAGAAAGCCTCCAAAATCGCGCGCCAGCTCGACATGATCCAGCGCACGCTGGACGTGCGCTTTCCGGTCTTCGTCGTGGTGACCAAGAGCGACTTGATCACCGGATTTCGCGACTTCTTCGACAGCTTGCAGGATCCGCAGTTGCAGCACCAAATGTTAGGTTGGTCCAATCCGGCACCGCTGGACGAGCCGTACAACTCGGGCTTCGTGGACCAACACATTGCCGCGGTCCAGAGGCGCCTCTTTCGGCGCAGACTTGCCCTTCTCAACGAAGTCCTGGCCGAAGAGCCCGACCCCGAGAAGCCCCGCGTCGCCGATGCGCTCTATGCGTTTCCCCAGAGCCTGGCTCGACTGGCACCGCGCATGACGCGATACCTGGAGCTCATCTTCAGCGTCGGCAGTAAATGGTCCTGCAAGCCGTTGTTCTTTCGCGGCATCTACTTCACCTCGTCCATGCGGGAAGGTTCGGCCCTGGACGCCGACCTGGCCGAATCGCTGGGCGTTCCTGTCGAATCGCTGCCCGACGGCCGGGTCTGGGAGCGCGACCGGGCGTACTTCCTGCGCGATGTTTTCGTCAAAAAGATTTTTCCTGAAAAGGGGCTGGTCACCCCTGCGACGAACGCAGCCAAGCTGCACAAACGTCGCAAAACCGCCATCTACATCTCCGGGGCTGCCGGCTTGATCCTGCTGTTTTTCTTTATCCTGTACGGATGGAGGCAATTCAACAGAAGCATAGGACATCTGAGAGACTATTTCCCACCTCTGGCCGCTTTGATGACACAAGATGCTCCCGGGGCCGCGGAGAATCTCCAGACGATAAGAGTGACAGGAGGCCGTTGCGACTACGTCGGCAAAAGCCCCATAGAGGGCATCAAAGACGCGACCATAGCCAATGTCTCCGGGCAGCTCGCCGGGGCGGTGACCGAATTTAACGAGAGAAAAGCGGCTTGGCTCTTTGCACCGGCGGCGAAGTTCCGCAACCGCATCACCAAGGACAGATTGAACGAAGCCCAAACGGTGATCTACGAAACCGCCGTTCTCAAGCCTTTCTTGAAAACCACCCGACGCCTGATGCAGGCCCGGGACAACGGGGTGTGGACCCGGCAAGATCCGCAAGTGAAAGCTCTGCGTCAGCTCATCCAAGTCGAAGCGGGCAAGCCTCTTGGTGGCGAAGACGGCTACTCCGCCGACACGTTCCTTGATGTTCTCTCCGAATACATCTTCCAACACGACGAGGACACGGAAGGCTCCGGAAGGGCGAGCCAGAGCTACGACGAATACAACGAGGACAGGACCGATCTGCATAAACCGCTCGGGATCATCTATCACCCAACCGGCATGGCGACGTGGCCGGCGGCGTCTCTGCAAAGCGATCCTTGTACCCCGGAGGCTGCTCTGCAGCAAGGCATACGTCGTTTCAACGACTATTGGAGAAACCCCGTCAGCAGCCCGGACCACGCAAAGATCAAAGCGATAGAGGAGCTGAAAAACGCTCTCCAGGATTTCAACGATGCCGAACAGCATATCCTGGCCTTGCAACGTAATCTCGCGGGCGAATCAGAGACGCCGGACTCGGCCGAGCACGTGCAGGAATTCAGAGAGAATTGGAGATCCCGTTTTGCGAAACTGAACAAGGCCAAGGAGTCTGTAGACGCCTGCAACCAGACCTTGACGGCAGGCCTCACCCTGGCGCAGCTCAACACCCAGGCGGCTGACAAGGTCATCCGGGATGTGAATGAGAATTATCAGTTCCTTCTCGACGAGTTCGAGGGCGTGAAGGAGGAACATTTTCTCAGCGACATCCGCAAACAACTTGAGACCGCCCGCGACGACGTGCGAAACGAGCTGAAGAAAAGCACATTGACGGAACAAGTGAAGATGCTGGATGCAGATTTTCTGGCTCAGCGCGACGACCGCCGTCTCTACGAGATCCGTTTTGAGATGTATTTGAAGGCAAACGAGCAGCTTGTCGCCGAACCGCGGGTCCCGAGCCTCGGCGAGCTTGAAACCACCCTTGAACAGGTGGGCCGGGAGATCGAGGGTGCACGTCTTGCAATCGACAGGTTGAGCAAGACCGGTGGCGCCGCATTTCCGTGGAGCAAGGAGGCAGCCAGGGTTTCCAAGTATGCGCTGGGAGCGGCCCATCAAAGGTCCCGCCGCAGTATGCTCCAGACCAGCCTGCAAACCGCGCCCGGGAACGTTCAAGCGCTCGAGCAGTTCATTGAAAACGCCGCGAACTGGGACTGGAAAGACATTCCCGAGGAGATCAGCGACAAGAAATATGATCCAAAGGCCGGAGGGGCGGCTCTTGACGATTGGAAACGCCTGGCAGAGATTCTGTCGCCCAACGAAAAGGAATTGCAGAAGCGCTACGCAGATGCCAACGAAACGTACGCCGAGTACAGCAAGCGGTACCTGGAGTACTGGCTCACGGCGGTCCCGCGACGTTGGTGCGAAAGCGACGCCAGCCTGATTCCACGTGAAAACAGTTGGAGGGCGCAGCGCGCGGCCTTGTACAGGATGGACCACACCATGGGTGTTCTCAGTCCGCTTGGCAAGCTTGCCGAATCCATCAAAAGAGCCCTGGAGGCGATTGGGCAGGACAAGGCAAACGACCCCCGCATCACCGATTTCCGACACGATGCGAGCCAACTGGATGAGAAGCTCGGCTTCCAGCTCAAATCCGAGCATTTGCTCGAGCAATGGCGTAGCCTGAATCGTGATGCGTTTCAGGCGCGGCGTGAGCTCCTGAAAGCCCCCAAGCTCATCGACGACTACTTCTATTTCTCAGATTATGGGCCTCCCAGTCCACAGATGCCGAAGCACTTTGCGAGGCGATACTGGACCGAATTGACCCGGGCCACGATGCGCGCGTTGGCGAACGAAATTCAGCTTGACGCGCAGGAGGCGCTACGAAAACTCAAATCACAGTACGGCGACAAGTTCCCCCTCGTGAAAAAGGGAACCGATCTGGATCCCGCTGGGCTGAAAACCGTTCATTCGTTGTTGGAGAGCGTAGCCACGTGGGAGGACGAAACAACCGAAGGCGACCTGCAAGCGAGAAGCGAACTGCCTCGTGAGCTGGCGAAGTTGTTCGAGCCGTTGCGCAAGCTATCCCTGGACAAGAACCAGGAAATGGAGGTCAAGCGCATTCACGACATCGCCCAGGGGCTGCCGAAAGCCGGGAATCAGAATTACTTCTGCAAGATCACGATTTTGAAGGGGGGCAACCAGGAAGAAGGCCTGCTGAATCACGTCACCTACGTGAAGATTAAGCAGAGCCAGGTTGGAGAAGTTGCCAAGCGGACACGTTCGAAGGACGACCAGGAGGTTGGCTTCTTCAAATACCCCGGGGCACCCATTGAAGTGTCGCTTTACAGCACTCTGGAGGACTACAGTAAAGGAAATGAGCTTGAGCGGTTGACGTTTCAAGGCCACTGGGCCTGTCTGAGAATGCTGCACGAATCGGCCGCTTCAGAGATAGAAGAGGGTGTCGGCTACCTCATTACACTGAACAAAAACGGCATGCCGGGGCCGCTCCGGCTGCGACTGGAATTCGGTCAAAAAAGTGACGGCTCGGAATCTATCACGTTTCCCGGTATCGAAAAATGGCCGTCTTCGTTCGAATAGGTGTCGACTCGATTGTTATGGGATACTAATGCTTTGGTTTCCATTCTGAAGAGAATCCTGCAGCGGAGGAACGCCGGGAAACCGAAGGGTGGCTCGCAATGCGCGCTTGTGGCCGCCTTCGGCAAGCACCCCGGCTGGGACGACCATATCGACGACATCGGCCTCGACACCGACGTTCTCATTGCGGTCAAGCGCCTCCTCTACATTGAAGGCATCGGGAGCAACCTCGACGCGGGAAGCTGGGACAAGCTCGACCCGGAACAACGGATCGACGAATTCGGACACATGTTCTTATGGCTGCTCAAGGGAGAGGTCGTGATCGGACGCCTGTGGTCGTCGCGCGACGGCAAAGGACGGGCACGATATCCCATGGTGGTCTGCATCCAATGTTCGGGGCTTCCGCTGCTGTGGGTGCTTGCGAATATTCTGCCTCGCCTGGAGAGGATCGAGGCGGCCTGTGTCGACACCACTTCGCCCCATGACGTTCGCCGGATTATGGAGGCCGCTCAAAGCGAGGTCCGACAGCTCGTGCAGCAGCGTGAACGGGCGCCCGCTCCCGGACCGGAGGCCGCCCGCCCGCTGGCCAGGCTCGCGGAGTTGCCAGAGATGGGTCCCAACCGACAGGGCCTTCACCGCGTCTTGTACCATATCGATCGCGAGGTCGGCCGAGGGCCCGCCGGGACGGAGAGGCGTCAGGCAGTGCGTCCGGCCGTCTTTCGCGTTCCCGCTTCCTGGACCGCCTCACGCGAAGTGGGCCTTGCCTGGATCCGCTTTCTGCGCGCCCGGTTCGGCGCAGAGACGTCCATTCTCGCCCTCACGCCTTTGAAACATCCCTGGATCGACGTGATTATCGGTGAACCCACGAGCGTACAGATGTTCTGTCTTCGCGCGGCGCGCGGCGCCCTTCCTCTCACGAACACGATCCCGTACAGCCTGGATTCAGAATTCGTGACCCGGACCAACCAACTGATCGATGACTTCCAGGCCCAGCCCACAGACAAGAGCCACACCGGCTGAAACACTCGCAGGGGTACTCTGCAAGACAAGCATTCTCGATCGGGGCCGGAATTCCACGCGCATCACGTTGCCTTCGGCCGACGGACTGCTATAATCCGATGGTGTTGTTGAACCAATTCCAGCCTGTTAGGGAGGATGTCCCGATGTCACGGAAAAAGCAGATTACCAGACGCAGCTTTATTCACCAGGTCGCGGCTACGGGCACCGCCGGCGTGGCGGTCCCGTATTTCGTCCCGGGCCGCGCCCTCGGAGGTCAGGGAACGCCGGGTGCCAACGACAAGATCGGCGTGGGCCTGATCGGCTGCGGCGGCATGGGCCGGGCCAACCTGAACGCCTGCGCCGGCCGGACGGACGTCGTAGTCACCGGCGCCTGCGATATCTGGAAACCCCGGCGGGATGCCATCGTCGCCCGGCACAAGGAAACCGCCAGGGGCTACCACGATTACCGCGAAATGCTCGAAGCCAAGGATATCGATGCGGTGATTATCGCAGCACCCCCGCACTGGCACTGCCGCATGGCCGTCGATGCCTGCGAGGCCGGCAAAGACCTGTACCTGCAAAAACCCATGACGCTGCACGTCGCCGAAAGCTTCGCCGTCCGCAATGCGGTGCGCAGGCACAAGCGGGTCTGCCAGGTCGGCACACAGATCCACGCCGGACAGAACTACCGCCGCGTGGTGGAGTTCATTCGCTCGGGTAAACTGGGCGCCATCAGCGTCGCGCGGACCTTCAACTTCATGAACCAGGGCCCCAACGGCATCGGCAACCCGCCGAACAGCGATCCGCCGCCCGAAATCGACTGGCAGCGCTGGGTCGGTCCCGGACCCATGAGGCCCTACAATCCCCTCTTGGTACGCGACGCCTACAACAACTGCTCCTTCATGGCCTTCAGCGGCGGCTGGACCCCCGGCATGGCCCCGCACATCGTCGATCTGCCCGTTTGGGCCCTGGATCTGGGCTATCCCAGCGTGACGTATTGCTCGGGCGGACGATACGTCATCAAGGACGCCGGCGACGCCCCGGACGTCCAGGAAGTGACGTGGCAATACCCGAACTTCACCCTGACCTGGATGATGTCGGTGGTCAACAGCTTCGCCTTCGATTTCGGTCGCGGCACACCGGCCCGGAGACTGGGGATCTATTTCCACGGCGTCAACGGCACGCTGTACACCAACTACGGCAAGCACGAGATCGTGCCGGAGGGCGACTTCCTCAAGGACACCGAGCCTCCGGAACAATCGATCCCGCCCTCGCCCGGCCACGAGCGGGAATGGCTCGACTGCATACGGACGCGCAAGCAGCCAAGCTGCAATCCCGACTACCACTGCAAAATCGACGTGCCCATCTGCCTGGCGAATCTGTCCATGAAGCTGGGCCGAGCCGTTCGCTTCGACCCGGCGCGGGAGAAGATTCTCGACGAGGAAGCTGCGCATCTGGCCGTTCCGGAGTATCGCAGCCCCTGGAAATTCCCGCGTCAATACGTCTGAGCCGAGGCGGGCAGCATCCGCAACAAAACGGCAATCTGCATGTGAAAAGGACTTGCATGAGACCCACCCTTCTGGTCCTGGCCGCCGGCCTGGGCACGCGTTACGGAGGACTCAAGCAAATCGACTCCGTCGGCCCAAACGGGGAAACACTCATCGACTACTCGATCTACGACGGGATCGAGGCCGGATTCGGAAAGGTGGTCTTCGTCATTCGACACTACTTTGAGGACGCCTTTCGGGAAAAGGTAAGCAGCAAATTCGAGGGTCGCGTCGAAATCGCCTGCACCTATCAGGAGCTCGACGCCGGCCTCGGAGATTTCGACCTGCCGCCGGACCGCGAGAAGCCCTGGGGGACCGGCCACGCGATCCTGATCAGCCAAAACGCGATCGCCGGGCCCTTCGCGGTCGTCAACGCCGACGACTATTACGGCGCTGATGCGTTCGGCGCCATGGTTCAATTCCTGACGACGGAAACTGACGCATCCGATGAATACGCGATGGTTGGCTACACGCTCAGGAACACGTTGAGCCAATACGGGACCGTCGCTCGCGGCGTGTCCCGGTGTGACGACCGCATGTATCTCAAAGAGATCGTGGAGCGCAAGAGGATTGAGAAGACGGGCGAGGCCGCGCGGTATATCGACGACGACGGCACAGCCCACCCCCTAACGGGAGACGAAATTGTTTCCATGAATTTGTGGGGATTTCAGCCGTCGATCTTCTCGCACCTTCAATCGCAATTCGTCCGTTTTCTTCGAGATCGCGGCCACGAACCCGGGGCGGAGTTCTTCATCCCGTCGGTCGTCGATGAACTCATCCGAAGCGAACAAGCCCGCGTGAAGGTACTGCACACGAACGATTCGTGGTTCGGCATCACCTATCGCGGGGATCGGGCCATCGCCGCCAGGTGCATGCGAGACCTGATCGAAAAAGGCGTCTATCCCGAAAAACTCTGGGGTTCGTAGTGCAACACGACTTCACATCCATCTTGAGACACTTCCACATCGGCGGCGGGCCGGCCGACGTCGCGGCCGTGACCCGTGGGCACATCAACGACACCTACGTCGTGACGACCGAAGGCCACGCAGCTCCCGTCCGATACGTGCTCCAGAGAATCAACCACACCGTCTTCAAAGACCCGCTACGAATGATGGCGAACATCACGCGCGTCACTGAGCACATACGCGCCAAGGTGCTGACCAGCGATCCGGAGATGGCGCCGCGTCAGTTGACGGTCATCGCCGCGCACGACGACACGGGGTGCTACGAAGACGCCGGCGGCAACTTCTGGCGCCTCTACAACTTCATCGAAAACGCCCGGACCTACGACACGCTCGCATCTACCGAACTGGCCTGCGAAGCGGCGCGCATGTTCGGCTGGTTTCAGAGAATGTTGCTCGACCTGCCCGGGCCACCGTTGCACGAGACGATTGCGGACTTTCACAACACGCCTCGGCGCCTCGAGGTTTTCCGCAACGTCCTGGCGGCGGACGCTCACAATCGCGCGAGAGAGGCCAGGAGCGAGATCGATTTCCTCCTCGAAAACGCCTCGATCTGCGATATCCTTCCCGATCTGGCCAAGCGCGGCGCGATCCCGATCCGCATCGCGCACAACGACACCAAGATCAACAACGTCATGCTGGACGAGCACACCGGCCGGGGCATCTGCGTTATCGATCTCGACACGGTCATGCCGGGCTTTTCCCTCCACGACTTCGGAGACTTGGTGCGAACGGCGGCCTGCCCGGCCGCAGAGGACGAGCCCGACCTGTCGAAGGTGACTATCGACCTGTCCCTGTTTGAGGCCCTGGTTCGCGGCTTCGCCCGCGAGGCAAACGGCTTTCTCACGCCCGCCGAGAAAGAACACCTGGTCTTCGCCGGGAAGCTCATCACCTATGAACAGTTCATCCGGTTCTTGACGGATTACATAGCGGGCGATACCTACTACAAAGTGCAGCATGAAAAACACAATCTGGACCGCTGTCGCACGCAGATGAAACTGGTTCAGTGCATAACCGAACGCCAAGAGGCCATGAACGCGATCGTTCGACGCGTGTTCGATAGCCTTTCCGCCGGGGCGACGTAGCCCGCGGCAGTGGGGCTCGTCGGCCGTCAATAGCCAGGTAGCCGCACGATGTGAAAGGGACAACCATGGTGACGAAAGTCCGCACGTACCGCTGGCTCTACATCGGAATCGCCGTTTCCCTGCTTGGCACCGGTAGTCAACCAGCCGGCGCGGAGGTTGCTTTCCCGGGTCCGCCGCCGGGGCGCGCGAAGGCCTCGATAAACGACGCCGAACTGGTCTTGAGCAATGATGCAATCACGTGCAAATGGACCATCAGCGAAGGACGTCTCCGACCCGACGCGGTGACGGATAAGCTTTCCAACGACACCCTGGACCTGCGGCAATCCGACTGTTTCCAGTTCATTCTGGCGAACGGGCGGACGCTGAAAGCCTCGGACTTGCGGATTGCCCGAGAACCGCAGATCGAAGAGGTAACAACAGCTCGGGAATCGCTGCGACTCGGCGAACGCTCCGGAAGCAGGCGAATCCGTATGCAATTGGCAGCGCCCGACGACAATCTCACGGTCGACTGGAGCGTCCTGCTGCGCGACGGCTCGAACTATGTCCAGCAGCAGATCGTCCTCAAAGCCGGGGAGACGCCCATCGATCTGCGAGAAATCGTTCTGGTGGAATTGGCGGCGCCGCCGGCCCAACCGGCCGGCACTGTGGACGGTTCTCCCGTGACGGTCGGCAACCTGTTCTTCGCATTCGAACACCCCCTCTCGAAGACCCGAGTCGTCGAAGCGGAGAATCTCGTGCGATGCAGCCTGCCCCGGAGTTACCCCCTCAAGGCGCACGACACGGAGACGTGCAGCTCTGTAATCGGTGTCGTTCCCGACGGACAGCGCCGCCGGGGCTTCCTGTATTATGTGGAGCGTGAGCGCGTGCAACCGTACAGGCCGTTCCTGCACTACAACAGTTGGTACGACATCGGCTACGGGGCCGAAAAGATACTCGAGCCGGCGGCCCGGGAAGTGATCGAACTGTTCGGCAAGGAGCTCATCGAGAAACGCAGCGTGGTCATGGACTCGTTCGTCCCGGACGACGGCTGGGACGATCCCGCCTCGCTCTGGCGCTTCCACGAAGGCTTCCCCGAAGGATTCACGTCCCTGCAGCGAGCGGCCGAAAAATACGATTCGGCGCTGGGGGCCTGGCTGTCCCCGTGGGGAGGATACGGAAAAGCCAAACAGGAGCGGATGAAATACGGTCGGGAGCAGAGCTTCGAGACGAACAAGACCGGCTTCTCGCTGGCCGGCCCGCGATACTACCAGCGCTTCCGTGACGTCTGCGTGGGAATGGTCCGGGACTATGACCTGAACTATTTCAAGTTCGACGGCATCGGCTCGGGCGGCGTACCGACTGGCGTACCGGCCGAGTTCGCCGGCGACGTGGAAGCCCTCCTGCGTTTGATCGGCGAGCTGCGCGAGGCCAGAGCCGACCTGTTCATCAATGTCACGACCGGAACGTGGCCGTCGCCCTACTGGCTCTGGCACGGGGACTCGACCTGGCGCTCGGGCGCCGACTGGAGCACCAGTGGCTGGGGCTCCAAACGCCAGAAGCAGGTCACGTACCGGGATAACCAGACCTATCACAACGTGGTGCAACGCGCGCCCCTGTACCCTATCAACTCCCTGATGACCCAGGGCGTCATGTTCGCCAACCACGGACTGCCCCAGGAACGCGGCGGACTCGTGGCCGACATCCGGGCGTTCTTCGCCAGCGGTACGAACTGCCAGGAGCTCTACATCACACCCTCGCTGCTGGATGCCCAGGCCTGGGACGCCCTGGCCGAGGCGGCGCGGTGGTCGCGCGACAATGCGGACGTGCTCGTGGACACGCACTGGATCGGCGGCGACCCGGCCCAAGGCGAACTCTACGGCTGGGCCTCGTGGTCGGCCCGCAAGGCAATCCTGGCGCTGCGCAATCCCAGGGACGCGCCGGGCGCGATTTCCCTCGACGTCGGGGAGGCGTTCGAGCTGCCTCCGGGCGCGGCTCGGATTTACGCGTTGAGAAGTCCCTGGAAGACGGACGATGCCAAGCGGATCACGATACTGGCGGTCGGCCGAAAACACACGTTCGAGCTGGAGCCCTTTGAAGTGCTCGTGTTCGATGCAACACCGCTTTCGAGCATACCGGGGCAGACGCGGTAGCCAAAGAGGTGACCGCGCCACGCCGCCTCGTCAGGGCTTGGCACCTGTCGCCAATCGGACCAGGGTCTCGTAATTCGCCATCACTTTGGGCGTGATGTTCCGGCCCATGGGGGATGCGGAAGGCATGAGCACGAAGCCCCGGCCCGCCCCCTTAGTTCCGTCGGCGAGCGTCTTTGCCACCACCTTCTCGAACCGGCCCGGCTCCATCGCTTCAATGTCACAGACCTCGATGTTGCCGAACAGAACCAGGTCCTGGCCGTACTGGCGGCGCACGTCGGCCAGCTCGACGTCCCCCTGCGGGGGCGGTTCGACGGGATCGGTGGCGTCGGCTCCCATCCCAACGATGGAGTCCAGGACAGCGTGTATTCTGCCGTGCGAGTGAATGCGCGCGAAACCGCCGTACTTGCGGATCGTCCGGACCATCGGCTGCGTGTATCGCACCACGTATTCGTCAAACAGATGCGGGGGCAAATACGGCTCGGTCGCGTACTCCGGGCCATAGATACGCCAGAGGTGGTCCGGAAAGGCGCGGGCCGTCTCTTCCGTACGCGTGTAGATGGGGCCCGCGAGCTTCTCGAGCAAACGATGCAACAGCTTCTGCTGCGTCAGAGCGATGATGAGGAAATCCTGCATGTCAAAGAGATATGCCGCCGCACAGACAGGGTCCTCCGTATCCACCATGACGATCCCCCGGTCGCCGAGCCGGCGGTCCTCCTCGACGAGCGGCGTGACATCAACCGTCTCGGAAAGGAGCTCATCGGGCAATTCCAGGTACGCCCTCAGATCATCCACATCTTTGAGCAGGTGCTCCGTCGTCCAGACCGTATCCAGATCGGGACTGCGGCGAGTAGCGGAGGTCAGCGTGCGGCCGCCGACGCGCAACGTCACGCGTGTGCAACGACACCCATCTTCGACATACTCCTGCACCTGCCTGACATCATCGAACCGATCCACCGCGTCCTGTTGTTCCAACGACTCCTTCGGATCGTACGACCGGGATCGCACGGAGCTGCGCATCCGAATCAGGTCGCTGTGTTCCTCGGCCAACTGCAGCAGGGGCCGCCACGAAGGATCGTGGTAGACGTTGAACTCATCCGGATCGTCGGCGTCGATGTCGAAACCACCGATCTCATAGAAGTTAACAGCGGGCCGGTCTACGGGCTCGCCCCGCAAGGTGGCCATCAGCCTTTCACGACGCGTCATCATTTCTGTGAGATCTCACCTTCTTCCGGCGCGCCCGCTTGCTCCTTGAGGCTCTTGAACAACGAGCGGATATTGAAGAAGCCGCCTATCGTCACCACGACCGCCAGACCGGCAAAGAGTGTCAGACTCAGGAAGAAGAAAAACGACCAAAACTTTACCCAATCCATATTATGCACCCTCACGCTCAGTGTGATAGGCAGACTGCTTCTTATCCGGGAACAACAACGAGCCGACGATCATCAACACGATAGCCGTGCCCAAAACGACAAGCCCCACAACCGCACTGGAGAGGTCCTTGTACACCTCCGCGACGACGTCCCCGGGCACGACTTCTTTGACCAGTGACATCTTTTCGGTCAACTCCTCGACGGGTATTTCCTTGGTGAATCCGAGCCAGTGCTTCAAGGGGTTCAACAAGTCCTGGACGCCTCCCAGACCGAAGACGGCAAAGAAACCGGTCAATAAGGCCAGATACGCTCCGACGCGGCTGGCTCGCTTCCAGTATAAACCGAACGCCAGGAGGGCAAAACCTCCGATCGAGTAGATAGCCCCGGAGATGGCCATGTAGTCCCACAGGTCCTGCCCGAGCGGGTACCACAGCCCCCAAACCAAAATGAACAGGCCGATGGCCACGATGAAGATGCGCGTCAGAAGGAGCCGCGTCTTGGATGACAGGCCGTTCCTGAACCAGGGCGCCACGACGTCCTGCGTCAGTACGGAGCTCCAGCACAGCAGGTAGCTGTCATGTGTGGACATGAAAGCGGCTAACATGCCCGCCGCGATTATCCCGAGGAAACCGGTCGGAAGGATCTGGCTCAGATAGAACGGCATCGCGGTCAGAGAGAGAGTCGAGTCGGCCTTGCCTTCAGGCGAGAGGAACACTTCTTTCAGGGCGGTATTGTTGGCGATGAACACCAGGGCGCAGATCCCAAAGAAGTACGGAATGAGAAACCGAATCAGAAAACCAACGGACGAAAGCGTGTAAATTCTCCGAACAATTCCCGTGCTCTTGGCCGAGCAGGCCCGAATCACGGACGTCTGCCAAATAGCACAACTGACCAGTCCCAGGAAGAACATCCACAGAACGTACGACCAGCCAAAGCCGGCTTCATCGAACGGATTGAATCCGCTGGGCCCCATCTCGCGGGTAACCGTGTCGATAATGTTGCTCCATCCCAGGCATCGGATCGACATAATGCTGGCAAAGAGCAGGCTAAACGACAGCACTACGAACTGGATGTAATCGAGGATCGCCACCGAGACCATGCCCCCGAGCGTGGTGTACAACAGGACCATGCAGAGCAGCACCGTCATGACGATCTTGAGATGAATCTCAGCCGTCATGCCGGTGACGCCGGTGACGAACAACGAGCCGGCCTTCAGAAACATCCCCATGTTGAGAATACCTGAGAGGGCCAATATGGTGCCGCCCAGGATGCGGACGCCTCGGCCGAAACGCCTCTCGTAAAACTCCGGGATCGTCATGACCTTCATGCGGCGCAAGGGCACCACGATGAAGCCCGAGAGACCGACGAAGAGCGTGACGATGGCGGCGGCAAAAGCGATGTGAAAGGCGGCGAATCCACCGGTGAACCCCTTCTGCGACGAGTACATCACCGTCACCAGGCCCAATTCCGTTCCGATCATCGTGGCGATGGCCAGAAAGGTCTTCAGCCCGCGGCCGGCCACCATGAAATCGGTGGCGCTGGCGATGTACTTGCGAATGTAAACACCGATGCTCACAACGGCGAGCAAATACCCCACCACGATGCACCAGTCCAGCACACCGAAATTCGTTTCGAAGCCAAGACTACCCAGGTCCATGCTGTTTACCACTCCTTGAAAAGGGATCAGAGAACCGCCCCCATATAGGACAGCCGGATCATTCTACTCTTGACAGCGCCTCCTGGCAAAGCTCTCTGTGTTTGTTTTGCTCGGCGTCGCCCTCGGCGCCGTCGGCGCCCCGGCGCCAGGCCGACATAGCCTCGGATTCACGCCCGAGAGCCTGCAACGCTCTTGCCCTCCAGTATTGGGCGGCGGCTTCCTGGGGCTTGTTGGAGCGGCCCACACCGATGTTCTCCGGATAGGTCAGAGCCGCCTCGAAATCCTCCAGCGCTCCCGCGAGATTGTTCTCGTCAAAACGCCGCCGGCCACGCTGCATGTGAGACTTGTGAAAAAGCTCCCAGGTAACGGTCTGTCCCTCCCAGTTGACGAAATACGGCGTCGATTCGAGCAGGTCGATGGCGTCGGTGTACCGCTGCTCGTCGAAGTAGGCCTGCGCCAGAACGATGATGATGTCGGCCCGGCGGAGCTTCTCGAACGGCGTCGATTCGAGCACTTTGATGGCTTCGGAGCGTCGTTTCTGTGCCAACAGAATCTCGGCGAGATCACGATGCAGCGTCTGGTCTTTGGGCCGGGCCTCGATCGCCTTGCGATAGAACCGCTCGGCCTTTGGCAAATCGTCTTCGGCCGCCCAGGCATAGAGCCCGAGGTTGCGTTGTGCGATGCTCAGAGAAGGATTTAGTGCACTTGCCTTTCGCCAGTGGCCGGCGGCCTCCGCCACGCGTCCCAGGTGAGCGTATAGATTGCCCAGGTGAAGATGCGCGCAGGCGTCGTCGGGATTCGTCCTCACAGCATACGCGAAGACCTTCAGGGCCTCCGGCCGCGAGGGAAACACATAATCCCGGTAGGTCGCGGCCGCCTGCCGCAAGTAGTCTCGTGCCGTCGCCGCATCGTCTCGGCGCGAGGCGAAATACGCCAGGTAATACAGTGGAAATGGGCTGCGCTGCCCTTCGGCAACAGCGCCCACACAGGCCGCGCCGAGCACCTGCTCCGCTTCCCGCCACAATCCCAACTCGGCGAATACGAGACTCGTCTCCAGCATCTCGAATTCGTCTTCGCCGACAAAGCCCCTGACCTCTTTGACAAATTGACTCATGTCCTTTCCGCTCCGCAGCGCCAGCAGCGCGCGGGGCACGAGATCGGTCGGGTAACGCAAGCTAATCCGACGGGCAGTTCTGAAAGCGACACGTTTGTCGCCGGCGGCGTACAACGCCAGGAGCCGGTGATCCCGAGCCTTGCCGTCGTGCGGATTCGACTGTACTGCCTTTTCGAAGGCTTCGAGAGCCAGGCGATACTCGCCGCGTGCTGCGTGAGCCCGGCCCGCAAGATCCAGGGCCAGCGAAGCAGACTCGGCATACCGGGCGCCCTGGCGCGCAGCGCGGAGTGCGGCCTCGTTGTCGCCGGCGCGGAGGTAACTGACGCCCAGGAAGTACCACGCCGGCCCGTCGTCGCAGTTGCGCCGAAGCGCCTTGTCCAGTCGATCGGCCGCTTTGTCGTAGAGCCCGGCTTCGATGTCCAGCACGGCCAGGCCGCGCAGCGCCGGCGCGTGTTCGGCGTCTTCGGCGAGGACCTTCTCGTAGTACTGGCGGGCCTTCTTGCGATTTGTCGCCAAGTCGTGCTTGCGCGCTTTGAGATATGTCTCCTGCAACGTAAGTTGATCATCCGGCTTGTTCAGGACCTGCGAGCGCGGCGGCGGCGAGACCTCCGGAATCGGCAAAGGCGTCACGAAGGACGCCAGGACCTCTCCATCGCGCGTTTTCACAGTCACCTCCACCGGCGTCTGAGGGTCCGGGGCCAGAGTAACGACACGCGGAGCCTCCGGCGACAAGTCCACCCGCTGGGCGAGCAGCTCCTTGCCGTCTCGAGAGACGGAACAAGACGCACCGGAAAACCGCCCCGTCGCCAACAGACGGAGATCGAGAATCCCTTTTCTTCGAATCGTCTGAACGGCCAGATCCTTCGTGGCGAACTCGAAACCCTCGCCCAGCCCATGCACGGGATACCACCATTCGCGCCATGCGACCTCCTGTCTCGGCAGCAGCATTCCGTAGTCGGACTGTGTCGGCAGCGGTCCGCTTTGGACCTCAATATAAGGGCCATCCTCGTCGGTCAGATTCTCCTGGCTGACCAACCCGAAATCCCACTGGCCCCAGGTCCAGGCCTTCTTGCCGCTGAGCTCGTAGTGGTTGGCAACCTGGACGACGCCGCGATCGGCCTGGACGTCGTAGGCCCCGAAGAAATCGAAGAGGCAATCAACGGCAAAGATCGACGCCCATGTCTCGTAGTTCTTCAGCCAGGACAGGTCCCTGCCCTCGTGGACGGGCCAGTCAAAGAATTCCACGCCGTAATGGTCCGTGCCGAGTGTCATGGGATAGATGAAGCGCGTTCCGGGCTTGTTCGGAAAGGCGGTGCAGTTCCAGAAATAGTACGGATTGACCGCGTCGACCGGATTGAAGATGCGAATCTGCTCGTCCAGGTAGGCCCGGCCCGGATGCAGGGTCACGCGGACCGTCCAGCGCGTTCGCAGGGTCTTTTCGAGGTTGCTCACCTCGAGATAGGCCGAGCCGTCCGCGCTGGTTCCAACCAGAGCGTCCACCGGCGACAGAATGGTCACCGTGTGCACCTGCGGGCCGGCGTTCCACTCCACGCCACCACTGATGAAGGCGCCGCGCATCGCGATCATGCTCGGCTTGATCACGTTGTTGAGGTGGAACGTCTCGGCGCCCGTCGTCTTGTCCAGAACCGAGTGAAGCCGGCCCCCTAATTCCGGCAGACACGTGACCTTGAGGTATTCGTTCTCCAGGAACAGCGCCTTGTAGGTCCGGTCCTCCTTCGTGCGATACAGATGGTCCTGCATCGTGTAGGGGTAGACGATCATCCCTTTGACGGTCGTGGAGAACTTGACCCGATCCTCCAGGGCCCAGAACTTGGGGTTGACATCCTCGGCCCAGCCGTAGGTGGGGATCGTTATCGTGCCCTCCCAGGCGCGGACGCCCGCTTCGGCCGAACTCCAGGCCCAAAGCAGCAGTACCACCGAAACCGCCCACACCCGCACGTCTCGTCCGTAGCTGTTCATCCCTTCCTCTCCGCATTCGGTCAGCCGCACATTCATGTCGTTGTCCTCCCGTTTGTGTCCCTGCCCAAAACAGAAACCACATGGGCTGCAAGCCCCTTCTACCGGGCTCTCACGCGAATCGTGGCAAATCATACCATACGCGAAATAACTCGGCCAACGTTAGTAATTTCCGCCCGCGTCCGGCGTCGCTGCAGGAAGCGGCAAAGAGCGTTGACGCGCCCTCCAACCGGCCGTACCATCGCCTGAATATATGGACCGAGAGAACTCGATGTCGCTCAATCGTTGGATCACTACCACACAGGTGCTCGATGGCCTTCGGTGTCCGGACGACACGTTCGCCTGGGACCAGTTCTGCACGCATTTCCGCCCGGTCGTCGTCAAATTCGCGATGCAGCTCGGCCTGCCGCCCGTCGACGCCGAGGACGCCGCCCAGGAGATCATGCTCTCGTTCCTGAAAGCGTTTCGGGACGGCAAATACATCCGGGAGAAAGGACGCCTGAGCAACTGGCTCTTTGGGGTGGCCAGGCGCGTGATTCTGAACCTGCGGAGCCGCCGGCCCCTGGAAAAACTGATTGCGGACAAAACCACGGGCACGTCGTTCTGGGACCTGGTCCAGGACGATCACCAGATGGAGCAAACCTGGGAGATGCAGTGGCGCCGGATGGTCCTGGACAAATGCCTGGACCAGGTGCGGCGTGAGTTCGACCCCAAGGTGTTCCGCGCCTTCGAACAGTACGCGCTGGCGGGCGCCCCGGTCGAGGAGGTCTGTCGGCGTCTGGCCATGTCGCGCAACGCCGTATACATCGCCAAGAGCAGAGTGCTGTCGCGGCTGCGAGAGCTGCAACGTCAATTTGAGTAACGGCCGTCGGAGTGCGATCTCATGGACTGTCCGGATCACGAGGTTATCGAACGCTATGTATTGGGCCGGCTCGAACGCGCCGAGGCGGCGAGCTTTAGCTCCCATCTGCAGAGCTGTCCCGACTGCCGCAAGCGCGTCGCGGAGGCGCGGGAGAACGAGAGGTTCCTGGCCGAGCTGCGCAATTGCACCCGGGACAGAGCTGTCCTTTCGCCCGCTGGCATGGTGGATGTCATAACGGTCGATGACGCACAAGGCCATCTTGGCGAGAGATACCACGTGATACGAAAGGTGGGCGAGGGCGCCTCCGGGCAGGTCTTCCAGGCCCTCGATACGCTCCTGGAACGTCTGGTGGCGGTCAAGTTTCTCCGGCCCCAGTACCTCGCGCCGGACAGCTTCTCTGAGGCGTGGCGTGAGGCGCGTCTGATGAGCAAGCTCAACCATCCCAACGTCGCCCAGATCTACGAGGTCCAGGAAACGGACGACCGGCGTTTCCTCATCATGGAATGGGTGGATGGACTATCCGTAACGGAGGCCTGGAAGAATCTCCCGTTGCAGCAGAGACTGCGGATCTACCTGGACGTGCTGGATGCCGTCGGCGCCGCGCACCGCCGAGGCATCGTTCACCGGGACATCAAGCCGTCCAATATCCTTCTAACCTCGGATCGCAAGCCCAAGGTCCTGGATTTCGGTATTTCCGTCGACGCCGGCACGTTGCGGGAACAAGGGGATCAACTCTACCAGGGCACTCCCGCCTATTCGGCGCCCGAACAGATCACGCCACCGGTCAAGATCAGCACCGCCACCGACGTCTTTGCACTGGGCGTGCTGCTGTACGAGCTGCTCACCGACACGCTGCCCTTCCCGCAAACACAAGTAGAGGAATTGTTCCGCGCCATCCGCGAGCAACATCCGGAACTGCCCAGTGCCCTCGAAGAAAAGGTGCCGATTCCGCTGCAGAACATCTGTCTGCGGGCCCTGGAGAAAGACCCGGCGCGACGGTACCGCAACGCCGAAGGCCTGGCCGACGACGTCCGGCGGTATCTGCGCGGCGAGAAGGTCTGGTCCAAGCCGTCCTTTCTGGTGGACAAGGTCGAGCAGGAGGTGTTCTACCACCGGCAGAAGCTTGACGTGTGGCGCAAGAACGGCCTGCTCACCGAGCGGGAATTCGACAAGCTGGGCGGGATCTATCAGAGAATGACCTCGCCCCCCGACACCTCGATCATCGAGGCCCGAAAACTCTCGCTCTCGCAAGTGTGCCTGTACTTCGGCGGCTGGGTCGTGGTCCTGGGCAGCGCCGTTCTGTTCTATCAGACGCTGGAGCAGGTGGCCGTCTACTGGCGACCGATGCCGGCCATTCTGGCGACGGCCTTGATGATGGGGATCGGACTGATGCTCTGGCGGCGAAAGGAAACGCGATTGGCCGTCGGATTCCTCACGACCACCAGCCTCCTGGTGCCGGTCACCCTGATTGTCACACTGGGCCAGTGGGGTGCACTCTCACCGGCGCAGTACCCGCTGGGGACGGAGACCTTCTTCGATGCGACGGGAGACTCCGATGCGTATATGGTCATCGGGAATCTCCAACTGTTCATCGCCTGCGTTTGTTGGCTTGTCGCCTCCCTCGCGTTCTTGCGGACCACCCGATCGTCGATCTTCGTCGTGCTTGCCATTCTGGCGTTCCTGGCGCTGTTGACGACGTGCTATATCATCGCCGACATGGAGAACTGGGATCCCGACGTCATTGCCGGCCGCTATCTGTATCCAGGCATCGCCTTCTTTATTGCCGGTACGCTCCTGGATCGGCGCAAGCAGGTCAAGTACGCGTGGCCTTTGTGTATCGCCGGTCTGGTTCTCATCGTAAGCTCCCTCTCGGGGATCGCCGCATCTGAGAACACGCTTTTCGGCTGGCTCCACATCGACCCCTCGTTCCTGGAGGAATTTAGCGACGAGCCTCGATTCCTGAGTTTCCTCGTCAACGGCGTTGTTTATCTGGGCCTGGCGAGCCTGTGCCGGCGTCTGGGCACGCCCCTTCAGCGCACGCTGGCGACGGTCCTGAACTGGCTGGGTCCGCTTCATATCCTGGGCCCCCTGCGGCTGCTCGAGGAATCGGTGTCCGGCTGGCGCAGTGTCCTTTATCTCTTTCTACTCCCGGTCGCCTCGATTGGCTTCATTTTCGCCAGCGTGGGGCGTCAGATGAAATCCTTCTTTTTCTCCGGCCTGGCCGGCTTCGCTGTTGCGGTGCGGCGTTTCACGGTCGAGCATTTCGACACGTTCTTCGCCTGGCCCATCTCGCTGATCGTCGCGGGCATCGTCGCCATGGTGATCTCCTGCCAGGTCCCGCGCTGGCAGGCCCAGCGAAAGCTGCGTTCGACCGAGTCCAAGGCCCAGACCCCCGCCGGCTGATCCCGCCCACCGCGCCGCAGCGACAGTCTGCCAGCCAGTATCACACCGCCGGCAAATCCCCCTGCGGCTGTCGTCGCCTCAAAAAAAACGACAGATTTCGCAGATTCTCAGAAAGATCTTGCGCCACGGCCCCAATTCTCTTTCAGGCAGGCACGCAGTGAATCAGCCGGCCGAATCGCTTGAATGCAATCGCAAACAAAGAACAAGGAACCGGAGGCCGTCATGACTGGGAAATGCAGGAATCTGATCTCCAGGCTTCACTGCGACGGGTCCCCATGGCTCGCTGCGTTCGACTGGCTGACGAACTTCGTGGCGGCGGCCCTGGATTACGCGCTCGGCCTGCTGGCCGCAGCGATGGTCGGTCAACTGGCCGGTCATCGCATCGGCAGAATCTATGCCGGCCAAGTCGAACCGCTGTACGTTCAGGATCTCCGCGAACTGGCCAGTTGGCAAGTCATTCCCCATACCTTCGCCAGAAGCGGTGCTGTGCTCGGGGCCGTCACCGGTCTGCTGCTGATCGTGATCCTGCACAGGAAGTTCCTCGCACAAAAGGTGATCGCCCGAATCAAGACCGCGGTGGCAGAGCCATCACAGACGACCGGGACCGTGGAAGCTGGTGACGCGAGAATCCCCAAAGTCGTCGCGTGCCTCGCCGAAAGCGAGAAGTTAACCCAGGAGAAAGGACAACAGAGATGAAGATCAAACAATTAGCCTGTTTTGTGTTGGTGGCCGCGTGCGGCGGCTGCCTGTACTCGCTCCACCCCCTCTATACGCAAGATACGTTAGTCTTCCGGGACGAGTTGGTGGGCAAGTGGTCCGACGAAGACGCGATATGGGAGTTCCGGGACGCCGAAGACATGGAGTACGAGCTGCGGGTATTCGACGGCAAAGAAGGCCGATTCAGCGCCCATCTGGTTCAACTGGACGACATGTTGTTCCTGGACATCTACCCGGCCGAAGAAACCCTGGAAGAGATGCAGAGCTTTTCCGCGATGCATCTGCTGCCCTCGCATACGTTCATGAAAGTCGAGCAGATCGAGCCCAAGCTCATTCTGCGCGCGATCGACGCTGGTGAGGTCGGGAACCTGCTGGAAGAGGACCCGAACCTGCTCAAGCACGAGGAGATAGACAATGGACTGGTGCTGACGGCCTCAACCGAAGCGCTCCAGGGATTCATGCTCGCCTTTGGGCACGATGAAGATCTGTTCGGCGATGCAACGGAGCTCACGCGTCAGGTACCTCTGTATGGCGAAGAGAATGTGACCTTCGCCGATTCCCTCCTGGGGCGATGGGAAGAAGAAGGCGAAACGGTGGACATCACCTTGGAAGACGAATTCACCTATCGCATCACGCACGCCGAGGAAGACGGCACCGAGTGTCGGTGCCTTGCGAATCTCGTCCAGGCGGGGCAGACCCGACTTCTGGCTCTCTTTTTCGATGAGTCCGCCTTCGACGACGACCCGAACGAACTGCCCCTCGTCCCCGATGTCTTCCTGCTGATCGGCCAAATGGAACCGGAACTGCTACTGCGCCCCATCGAGTATGACACCGCAGCGGAACTGCTCGGCGTCGATCTCGCGTCACATGAAGAGGAGGCCGCAGACGAGAACGAAGAAGCCGAGCCGTTCCAGGTATTCCAGCGTATAGGATAAACCTCAGTCTGCATCAGAAAATGGGAGGTTGAAAGATGGCTGCTTTGACGGTTTGGACGGCCGTGGTCGTCCTGACGATTGTGGTCTGCGTGGCGGTGATCCTCGCCATGCGAAAACCGATGTGCGAGCTTCTCGAGTCGAATACGTATATCGCCCGGACCAAGAGATTCTACGTGCGTGCCTTCGCGGTACTCGTGGTCCTGGCAGGCCTGGCGACAGTCGCTGCGACAGACATTCCCTCCGACGACCCGGCGTTCATGGAATACGTCTGGTCGGTGGCGGAGACCGCACGAACCCTTTTCCTGTCGTTGAGTTTCTGGCTCATCGGATATGCCGCTCTTTTGACCCTGTTGTTCGTCGTCCTGGGGCGCTATCGTGACTAACCTGCAGTATCTCCATCTATCGTACTTTGCGGCCGTCGCCGGGGGATTGGCCGTCGCGGCGCTGATCCTGGCGATCCTGACCGGCCCGAATCGAGAGGCCACCACCGGGCCCCTCTTGCTGCCGTTCGGCAGGCTCCTCCGGCGCATCCTGCCGGCGTGGCTCCTGCTGGCGGCCATACTCGGCTTCATCTCCGTGACCTACTTCGACTGCAACCACGAGAGCTACGACCAGATCGTCGCGGACCGAGGTCATCTGATCGATAAATCGCAAGAGCAGACGGTGAGTATGTCAGTCGCCCTGACGATTGCCGTGACGTGTTACGCGGTAGCCCTCGTGCTCTTCTCATGGGCCGGCGTCGTGACGCACCGTGCGAAATCACACGCACGCTCGGACCAGGAGTGCCGCAGCACCGATTGATTTCTCCGCAACCTCTGTCCGTGGCTCTGTTGAAGCTCTCTCCGTCCCATCGGTCGCCACGGCCCGCCGACGTATGAGCGAGGTGCGTACATTCAGACTTGCCTCCATGGCACAGCCGTGCACAACGATTCGAGTTGCCTCACACTTCGTGGTATAATCTCTTGCTCGATTTCATAGCCGTCTCTTGGTTCACAGTTCAGCAAGAGGGGAGAGATGAGGAGAGACCGTATGCAACTGGTAAGACACCCTGTAACGACATTGCTTGTTTCCGTCATGGTCATCTGCGCAGCCGCGAATGCAAATAGCGGCCAGGGCACGCCTGCCGATGCGAGCGCCGGCCATCAACCTGTCACAGCCGCCAACCGTCCCCTGCGCAACCGGCGGCATCTGATCTTGACCGTCGGTCAATCCGAAGGTGATCTGCGCGGGCGAGACGACAAGATCATCCAGGCCGGCGTTGAATATTTGCATCGATTGGGCGGCGGAACTCTTCACATTCTGCCCGGCGTCTACGATCTGCAGAATGCCATCTATCTCCGCCCTCACATCACGTTGCAGGGCTCGGAAGAAAAGACGGTCCTCAAGAAAACCGCCAGCGTTGTCACGACCCTCACCAGGGATTCCGACTGGTTCGAGTACGGCGTTCAGGTAGATGACGCCGAAGGATTCACTCCCGGCGGCGGCATCATGCTCCGCTCGAAGAAGGGCCCGGGAGCCTGGCAATATGACGTACTGCGCGCCACTATTACGGCCGTCCGCGGGGACGTCATCTTCCTGGACCGGCTTACCGAAGAGAACTTCTGGACGGACAACGATGCCACGGCCGCGACGATATTCCCCATGCTAACAGCCGAGAACATAGATGGTGTCGAAGTGAGAGACTTGGTCCTCGACGGCAATCGCGACGAGAACGAGCACGTCAACGGCAACTTCGCCGGTGCCGTGTTCATCCAACACTGCAATCGGTGGCGCTTCAAGAACGTGACCGCCCGAAACTACAACGGCGACGGCTTCAGCTTCCAGGTCTGCGATGACATTGAGTTCCACAACTGCCGGGCCATCGACAACGCCGATCTCGGATTCCACCCGGGCAGCGGTTCCCAGCGACCCGTCTTCCGGGGGTGCACGGCAAACCGAAACAGTCTGGGCCTGTTCTTCTGTTGGAGTGTTTCCGATGGACTGGTGGAGAACTGCACGCTGTCAGGGAACAGGCGATATGGGATCAGCATAGGACATCGGGATACGGATAACATCGTCAGGAACTGCACGATCGAGCGAAATGGCGAGGTGGGCATCCTCTTCCGAAAGGAGGCCAGTGCATTTCGCGGCGGTCACCGCAACCTGATTGAGACGTGTCTGGTGCGTGACAATGGCACGAAGAAACAGGGAATTGGGATCGACATCCGAGGCAAGACAGAAGACATCACCATTCGCAACACAAGATTGTCAAACACCGCAAGCGGGAATCAAGGAACGGGGATTCGTATCGGTTCTGAAGCCCAACGCATCCTCCTGCAAGGCAACGCATTCGAGAGCTGCCCCGTGCGCATCGAAGACCTGCGCCGCCCCGCGCCTGCATCAAGATAAGCGCGCGTCGCCCTTCGGCATCCAGGGGACCGTCGTTCGATATCGGGCGGCTCTATCTGTGTGGTGGGTGTCTGCTAATCGGCATAGCCCGGCGAACCACCGACTGCGGTACTGGGGCGCCAGCCGCTCTTGCGACCCCACGTCGCTGCGTCCGGATTCGTCGGGGCGTCGAGCGACAGTGAGTATCCCTGGCCGTCGGTGCGGGGGTGCCATTCGTCGTGGTAGGCGAACCGATGAATGACGGCGCCGGTTGCATCCTGCAGCTCGATGGTCTCGCCGGCGTTGTCGAGCCGGCCGGCGTACTGGCCTGCGACGATCAGATTCGACGTGTCGTACAGGCTCGCGAACTCTGAGGGATCCTGGACCACCAGGACATATTCCTGCGGGCCCAGCAGCAGATGCGGGAACGTGAACTCCACGCCGTCGGTAAACCGCGTCCCGTTCAAGTCGATCGTCTCGGTCCCGACGTTCGTCAGCTCGATGAACTCCGTTTGCGAAACCGCCGGATGATACATCAGCTCGGTGATTCGCAGGCTCTCGGCCACCGGGCCGAGAGTGTACTGAGCCTCGTGCAACGCGCTCCACTGCCCGCTGGCCCAGACGCGGGCCTTGACCTGTGCACTCCCGGTCAGAAGCACGGGCTCGCTGTACACGTTTGTCGACGGTGAAATGCCCTCGACGTTCGCATCCTCCCCGGCGACCAGTTCCACCGAGATAAGAAAATCGGAACTGGTCTGTCGATGGTTCATTCCGTGAATCGCCAGAACGTTGCCGCCGGCCTGCAAGCTACTGAGGAAGGCGGAACAATCGAACTCCTCGAAGACAGCCGCGGAGCCGTCCCCGTGACTTGCAGCAGCGCCCTGGTTCCAGGCGGGCGAGGCCGAGGCGTTGGCCGAAGCGATTGACGTGCCGTTGAGGTACGCGACAAACCCGTCGTCGTAGCGAACCCGCAGCGTCATATAGTTGAACCCGGCCTTGTCCTGCGGCTCCACGGTAAACGGGATGCGGATGTAACAGGCCTCGACCACGTTGTACATCTGGGATTCAACGTCATAGGAAATGTACGACTCAAATCCACTGCTGCGCTCGTAGCCGACGCCGCCGAGCGTCTCGCGGACCCGGGGGATCCCGTCGGTCCAGGTTGAATCGTCGAACGGCTCGGCGCCACCGGTCCAGGAAAGGCCGATATCCGTTGTGGGCACCCAGACCGCCTTGGTCGCATCCTCGGCAACCAATGTCTGCGAAGTCAACGTCCCGCCGGTATCGGGCTGCCGTGGATCGGTACCGTCCAGCGTATAGTATATGACTCCCCTTGCGTTCGGGTTGGCCATCGTCAACGCATCGCCGGCGCGGACGTAGCCGCCATGCTGATCGGCTCCGTTGATACGATACTCAGGTGAGTCGACGTCGGGGTACAGGTTCCTGGCGCGCAGGATATTGATGAGGGCATAGGAGTTGGCGGTGTCGTGGATGGCGGGGATGTAGTTGTCGATGACATTGTCACGCTCGGGGACCCAGGAGTCCTCGCGGGTGAAGTAGTAGTCCGGGCCGTGAGGGGCGGGAGGGTACAGGTTGTGGTTGATGTCGTGGGGAGGGTTCGGCTGCTCGATTGTGTTCCCGTACGGCGTGCTCATTTGCGTGTCGCCCCAGCGAGCGGATTCGGCGACGATGGCCTTGTCGATCGAGTCGGCCAGCTCGGCGTAGCGCCGCTGCGAGGCGGTGACACTGAGGGCGCCGTCGTGGAACATGTGCTTATAAACCCGGTCGGCGAAGAGCAGGCGAAATTCCGCGCTGGCCCGCAACCTCTGGAAGACGTCGCCCGCCCCGCCGCTGCTGTTGATGCGGGAGGCGGCGCGGCCGTGGTAGTCCAGTACGATTTCCTGGTCCCACACGAAGAAGCGGTACTTCCCGTCGCCGCTGACGGCGTTCACGGCGGCATAGCCGTTGTGGTGCGGCCAGTCCTCCGAGTCGCCATAGAAGTGCAAGAGCATGTAGTCGGCGAAGTTCTCGACGTCGAGATAGTCCTGTATCTGCGCGTACCCGGCAGGCGCCGCCGGGTTGATCGACACCATCTGCCTCCAGCGAGTACCCGGGCTGGAGAAATCCTCGTTGATCTCCCAGTCTTCGGGCTCCCCGCCGAGGTGAGAGGCGAAGAAGTCGTCGGCGATGCGCTCCGTAAGGTTATGGATGCCGAAGTAAAGGCCGTTGACGTAGAGGTGCACGAAGTGCCCGTAGCTGGAGGGTTGGCCCATGTCGCGCAAGCTTTCCTTCATCCAGACGTCGCGGATGTACTGCGAGTCGTTGGGCCGGTAGCGCGAGGACGAGGACCACGAGACGAGGGCCCAGGAATCGGTGAAGGAGGCGCGGAGAACGAGCTGATTGAACTCCTCGACGTCCGATTCGGGAAACAGCGGGTACTTCAGTTTGGGCGGGCCGTACAGGCTGGTGAAGGTCAGACGGAGAGAGTGCTTCTGCATGCGATACGGCCGACGGCTGGCGTTGCCGTGCACTTCGATCTTGCAGTCGTGCTGAAAGCCCTCAGCGCCGTCGGGCAGCATGTACTCGACCGCGCACTTACGTTCCCAGCGGCTTTGCGGATTGGCGTAGATGCCGGCGTCATCGCCGATGAAATCACTCGGGCGCATGGAGATCGACACGGTGGGAATATCGAGCAGAGCGTCGCGCACGGAGTATCCGGGAAGCGTGCTATTCACTACGCGGGGATCCATCTCGTAGTCGGCCGGTACGATGCTCCCGGCGTCCGAACTGTAGCCCCAATTCGTCGGCCAGCCCGACGGCCTGACCGGCTGGCGGGCGACGTCGTCGACAAAAATATACGTATGAGTGCTCACCCGCGCGGTTCTCCATCCGGGCTTGAAGGCAATCGACCTGACGTGCCTCGTCGTCGTGATGGGGATCGGCGTCTGCGGGTCGTACAACAGGCCGCTCTGTTCGGTCGGCTCCGATCCGTCCAGGGTATAGCGAATAAGAGCATCCGGTGTGGTGCAGAAAATCCGCAGATCGAAGGGCTCATCGTAGAATCCCCGCGTGTGGCTGTGGGACGTCTGGGCCGTGAAACCCAGGAACGCCTCTTCGTTCGGCTTGCCCGGCGTCGGCACCGCAAAATAGCGGGGCTGCGTATGCCACATACCGTAAGAGACGTCGGGCTCCTGGGGCGGAAACGCAGGGGCGAACTCGTGGACGACGCGACCGCCGGGATGAACGAGAGCGAGATACTCTCCATCTTTGTCGAGGGCGAAATTGGTGTGCAGATGTCCGTCTTTGTCGACGGCGTCGTCTGCGGCCTGGCCCGAAGCGAAGACGACCAGATATCCATCGGCCGGCAGCACCGTCCGGGAGGGAAACGCCCATTTCCGCAGATTGTCCCGGTCGTCCGTCAGGTACCAGCCGCCCAGAAAGACCGGTTCGGTCCCGCCATTGTACAACTCAATCCAGTCGGGCGTGTTTCCGTCGCCATCGCGCAGGCTCTGACGGTTGGAAGCGACGAACTCGTTGATGACGACATTCGCCGTTTCGATCCGCCAGTTCGCGGCGAGGAACGCAAAGTCTCTGGCTGTGACGCGGCCGCTGTGGTCAAAATCGGCACAACGGGAACCCTCAGGACAAGCGGGCACATCAAGCCACTGGTCGGCCAGAATCCAGAGATCGAGGTAGTCGACGATGCCGTTACGATCGGCGTCGCCGGCAAGCGGTTCGCGTGCTTCCACCGTTACGAGAAACTCGGCGGTTTTGCCGTCTTCGAAGCCGCTTCCGAGAGGCCCGTCGGTGACCTGCAACCACATCTCATACGTTCCGCCTTGCGGGAAGACGACGCGGAGATCCTCGGTGCCGGGCGCATCGATCTCTACCGAAGCCGGGCCGCTTTGCTGCGACCACTCGTACTGCAGCCCATACGGCGTCCCCGCTTGCGGCTGAGCGGCGTTGCAGCCCTCCACCCAAGGCCTGTCGTCATCGGCGACGGTGACATCGATAACCACCGGCTCGCCGGCAAAGACCGAAAGCACCTCGGGGCCTGCGATGACGGGCGCCGCGTTATAGCAGGGATTCGGCGATTCCAGGACGAAACCGTTCATGATAAAAAACGCCTCGGAGACGCTGGCGTAGCCCTGGTTTTCAAACGACAGGGTCACCGCGTGCGTTCCGTCCGACCGGATCAGGGTCTCGAACGTCGTCACGTCTTCGAAGGGCAGAAGACCGTCGGAAATGTCGATTCCCCGGATCGTCACCGAACCGTCGGCGTCCGTGACGGTGACATCGAACAGCCCCGTCTGGTCCTGGGTGTCGTGGTGATAGGAAATCCACAGGTAATCGCCCGCCGGCAGACCGCGGATCGTCAGCGTCATCGGATCGCCGACCTGGCGCGCATCGGTTCCGATCCAATCGTTGAGAAGGTCGGCATGTTCGCCCGTGTACCCACTCCTGCCGGCGGCGCCGCGATCGATCATCTGCATGGCCTGACGACTCGCGCCGGCGGACCAGGACGGCGTGACCGTAATCGTGGCGCCGAAGGCCGTGAAAGACTGCGACGTAAACGTTGCCGCCTGCTCGTGGCCGGCGAAATACCCCTGGTAACCGGCCTCGACCGGAGCGACCGTCGGTGAAAAATCGATCTTCAATTGCGCGCGCGCCGGTGCCAGCGCCACCGCAAGGCACAGGAAGAAGAATACGCCTGTCTCTTTCCTCCTCCGCAGCCCTCCGCCAAGACACATCGTTGCCACTGCTATCGTAGGGAAGTACTTGATTGCGTGCTTTCTCACAATTCGCTCGGCCGGCTATTCACGATGGCGATACGCCCAACCGGCGGCCATATAGTCGATATCCTGGGTCTGCCCCTCGGGGGGATACTCCTGGCCATAGCTGCCGACCCCCTGGGTCAGCAACTTATCCACGCGTTCGATGGTGAAGCGATCCCGCCACTTGCGCGTCTCGGCATGGCCATCGCAGTAACCCAAGACGCTGGCGTCGCCGTGATTGACAGCCATCGGTCCCCACCAGCCCCAATCGGAACGACCGGTGCGCTCGGGGCAGGCCATGACAAAATGGTGTGCCATATTCCAGTTGCGGGTCTCGCCGGACTCCACGAAGACATAGCGGGTGGCCGGACGGGTGATCTCGCCGTACGTTCTGATTTGCAGCTTGTACCGCGGGTCGTCGGGATTTGTAACGGAATATAGGCATTCCGGAATCGAGTAGGTGACGAAGACACGGGTCCCGTCATACAGGCTGATGCGAGCGGTATCGCCCGGACAGTGATAGGCCTTCGGGTTCTCCACGTAGGGATAGAGCAGACCCGCTTTGATGCCACGGATTTCGTCCTGGTCCGTGACTTCCGGATCCGTTTGAGTACAGCCCTGAAGGACGCCGTTTTCGTCGCGCGGGATACCGATCCAACCCACGAAGTTGTCGCGGGGCTTCTCGGTACGGCTGTCTTCGCAACTCATGATGCGGCCGTCATTGTCGCCCGAGTACATATACCAGCCCAGGGACAGGTTCTTGGTATTGCTCATGCACACCGTCGTGGCCGCTTTCTTTTTCGCCAGGTTCAGCGACGGCATAATGATGGCCATCAGCAGCGCGATAATCGCAATCACGACCAGGAGCTCGATGAGGGTGAAAGCCTTCGTTTTCATGTGTCTGCCTTTCCAAACCAGAACTACAGCACTCGCTCCTTCAGAAGGCTACGATGACCATCTGGACCTCTTCATGGCGACTTCTCTTTTCAAACGAGCCCGTCGGCTGCCCCCGCAAACGACGGGCAGGCGTCTTAGGCACCAACCTCCCGAGCCGGTATCAAGGAAACGGCCCGTGGCTCCGACGTTTTTCCGCCGGAGCCACATCGCCATCTCATTTTCAATCGTCGGCAGCCCACGTCAGGGCCGCCCGATATCAGGTTACGGTTTGATCAACTGGATGTCATCAAAGAACACAACGCCGGCCTGGCCGCCTTCGATACCGATGGTCAGGCTCGTGACGTTGGTCAGGCTCACGCCGACCGAGGCCAGGTCGATCTCCCAGGCGATCCACTTGCCGCTGGCAATGTCGGCGGGGTCGCCGTCGTAGGGGACCTTGACGCCGTTGATCTTGACGTACAAATCGCCCGTGTTGTCGGCTTCGCCGCGGAAGTGCACCACCAGCGTGGTCACGCCTTCCGCCGTCCAGTTCTGGCCCGGCGTGAAGGTGCAATCGGCCTCGGAAATGGCGGGGGCCGCCGTATTGTTGTAATAGACCGGCATGGCCTGATTTCCAAAGACGTTGCCGGTTTCCATGATGGTGCCGTCCAGATACGGACTGTCCGGGCTCCAGATATCGTGGCCAACCGCCGCCCCGGTGCCGTTGCCCGGATTGCCCGGATCCGGCAGGGTGAAGCCGATGCCGTCGATCCACTTCTCGAAGACGCGGAAGCCGACATCGTTGCTGTAGCTCTCGAAATCCTCCACCGACAGGAAAGCCGGCACGGTGAACTTCCAGATGTTTCCAGCGGCGACGGTCCCGTCGGCCTGGACCTCGTCGATCCGCCAGTAGTAGTCGCCACCACCGAATTCGACGAGACCGGCCAGGGAGAAGCTCGTGCCCGGCTGGTTGCCCTGGTACTCGGCGGAGTCCGGGCCGGCGGCGGCAGTCGCGTCGCGGTCGGTGCCGAGGTACACGTCGTGAGAGGCCGCGCCGTCTCCGGCCGACCAGCTCAGGAACGAAGCGTCTCGGATGTCCACGACGGCGTCGCGTGTCGGGCTCGGATTCCCCGCCAGCGTCGGGTCGCCCCGCATGATCTGCTGAATCTCAGCCTGATCCAAAGCGCGATCGTAGATGCGGGCGTCGTCGAGCGGACCCGGGAAGAGGCGGTCCGCACCCCTGAGGTGGTCAAGGACACCCAGAGCCACGTAGAACGAACCGTCGAACGCATCATCGGTGACCTCGGAAATGGCCACCTCACCGTCCATATATCCGATCAGCTCACCGGCCGTCTTAACTATGGCAACGTGGTGCCACTGACCGTCGTCATAGGTGTCGGTAGTGTAGAGGTCGGCACCGGTGCCTCCGGTTGTGGATCGATGCAGGAAGCGCATCGTGCCATTGCCTCTGAACTCCACCAGAACGCCGAATGTGGGCCCGTCCGTGTAGGCTGCAATGAGGTCTCTGTCGCCGCCCTTTCGGTCGGCCCGGAACCACACGGCCATCGTGTACTCGGCCAGCACCACCCCGCTGTCGAGCATCGCTTCGATACTGATATAGTTGTCCACTCCGTTCAACACCAGACTGCCCCGGTCCATGCCGTCCGGGTCCCACTGCGGGGTGCCGGCGATGGCGCCGTGGTGGCCATTGCCCGACCAGTCCACCGCAGTCGTGCCCTCGCCCTCGTCCAGCGTCCACCAGCCGACCAGCGTCGGATCGGACACCGTCACATCGGGCACCGTCGTGAAGCTCCAGACGTCGCCCGTGACCGTTCCCGTCCCGGCGAACTCGTCCACACGCCAGTAGTAGGTCGTGTTCGTCTTCAGAACCCCGGGGTCAAGGGTTGGGTCGGCTATCATGAAGCCGCCGGTCGTGGCGTCCTTGACTTCATCGAAACTCTCGCCGAAATAGACCGTGTGGAACAGAACGTTCATCCCCGCATTCCAACTCAGATCCTGATCGGGAAGCACATACTGCACGCCGTCGGTCGGCGAGGGATTCCAGGCCGAAGCGGGCTGAACCCAGAAGTTCCAGACATTGCCCTTCCAGGGGCTGTTCGGATCGAGGTCATTGATCTCATCCACCCGCCAGTAGTACGTGGCTCCGGGAGTCAGGTCCTGCACTGAGAATTCAACCTCACTCTGGTTGCCCTGGAACGCATCGTCCTCAGGCGTGGCCTGACTGACGTCGTCGAAGTTATCGCCGAAATACACGTCGTGCGAGACGGCGAAATCTCCCGCACGCCAGCTAAGGGTCGCCCCCGTGGTCTCAAGCATATCGCCGCTGGCCGGACTCTCTGACCTGGCCAACGGACGAGGCGCCCCGCCGCTCAACACGAAGCCGTTCATACCCCAGATTTGGCGGTGGACACCGGCTGCATCTGAGTAGGGGGCAAACCGAAAGACGACATCATGTATGCCATCGGCTCTAAATGATGTGTGATACGTTGAAGAAAGTGTGGTTGCATCAGGACCGCTTGTTTCCGCACCTGAGTCAGGGGCCCCCCCACCAGCGGTGCTATCCGTCATAACACCGTCGTCGAGTTGCTCGAAAGTGGCGCCGCCATCCGTTGAAATCCAAACTGCGAACGGGCCGTGTACGTGCTCGGTGTCGTGATGGAACGACGTCCAGTCATAATTGCCCGCGGCCAGCCCACCGAGTGCAAGTGTCATGTAGGTGGGTGTGCCTGTCGTACCGTCCCAGTTACCGTTGCCGCCGTTTCCGGTACGCGTGTCAATGCCGATGAAATCGGTGACGAGATTAAGATCGCCGGCCGCATCGTCCCAGTTGTTGTCATTGCCCGTGCCGCGGTCAATCGACTGCCGAACGCGGTTATCTGTCGTGTTTGGCCAGTCGGGCGTTACCGTGATTCCGCCGTACTCGGCGGTGGTGAATTCGGCAATCACCTCATGATTGGCGTGATAAGATGACCAACCTTCTTGATTGTGGGCAGCCGCAGAGAGGCTTGGATCGCCGGCAGCGGTCGAATCACCACCACCATCCTGATTGGAGTTGAAGTCCACCCTGAGAAGGGCGTCGTCTGAGGCCGAGGTCGTCGCGAGACCGAGCATTGCCATCGTCACGGCGACGAGGGCCAATACGGTTCTGGTTCTTGCAATCATTACCATCCTCCTTACTTTAGAATTGAAACCAAACCCACGTTATGGCGCCCTGTGTCTACGAAGCTTCACTGGACGCACACACTAAACCTATATTATAATATCGTGCTTTCGGTGTGCGAAAAAAATGCATAAAAATGACATTTTGCTGCACTATAGTGATATATGCTCCGATATCTGCAAACCCATGAGCACCGCGAGAAAACACCCCAGGGGCTGCTCGTCCAGCACGAAAATGAGGCTTATTCCCCGGTATTCGTACATGCGGCGGTCGATCAGGACCGGCCCATGGGCGAGAGTGGCACGTTTCAAGAGCACACGCATGATCTGTATCACATCGTCCTTTACACCCGATCCTCCGGCTCCTACTTGAAATGTGGAAGAGAATATCGGACCGAACCGGGAGTTCTGGCCGTCGTCTCGCCCCGCGAGCCCCATGATTTCGTGAGCCTGCGCCGCTCCAGCGTCTATTCGGAAATCACGTTCTTCCTCGGCACGCAGGCGGGAAAAGTGCTGACGCTGCCGTTCGAGAAGGTCCTGCACCTCTACACCGGCGTCGTCGGCCGGCTTGACGAGGAACCCCGCCTGTCCCGGGACACCACCCAGGAGCTCGTCATGACCATGATCCAGATCATGGACTACCTGCAAAGCCCTTCTTCCATGTCCGACTTCTACGCTCATCGTGCCCTGGCCAGCGTATTCGACGCGATCGTGGCCCATTGCTACACCGAGAGGATGCCGGGGGCGGCTCTGGAACAGAACAAGCCCATTTTGCAGGTCAAACGGTACATCGACGAGCATTACACCGAGCCCATCACAGCCGAGGATCTCGCCGACATGTCGCATTGCTCCAAGGGACACCTGTTTCGCACGTTCAAGAAGTCCTTTCGTGTCTCGCCGCTGGCCTACCAGCAGGATCTTCGCTTCGAGGCGGCCCAGCGGCTGCTGCGTTTCACGTCGCTGCGCTGCTACGAGATCGCCCAGCGCGTCGGCTATTCCAACGTGTACTATTTCCATAGACAGTTCAAGAAGAAGCTGGGCATCACGCCCAGGCGCTATCGCCAGTCCGTACGCTGAACCCCACAGCGTATCAGCAGCCCGTTCTTGCCTCCGACGAAGGATTGATTGACGAAGCGGACGCCAAAGGCTACACTACGCCACCAAGCCACGAAATCGACGACGGATAGAAAGGATGCTTCTATGTCCTCACCCAAAAAGCACCGCACTGGAGACTCCCGCAAGCGCAGCCCGGCTTCCGGCGTGCGCACCGGCTCGCGCGTCGAGGACATCAAGCTCTCGTTCCTCGACAACCTCTTTTGCGGCATCGGCCGCATCCCCAGGGCCGCCACGCACAACGATCTCTACACCGCCCTGGCCCTGACCGTCCGCGACCGCGTCCTCAAACAGGGCGTCCGGACCCTCGAGACCTTCACCGAGCAGGACGCCCGCGTCGTCGCCTACCTCTCGGCCGAGTTCCTGCCCGGGCCCCATCTGGCCAACAATCTGCTCAATCTCGGCATCATGGACCAAGCCCGCCAGGCCATGGAAGGACTCGGTCTCGATCTGGAAGAGCTGTTCGAGCAGGAGGAGGAACCCGGGCTCGGCAACGGCGGACTCGGACGCCTCGCCTCCTGCTACCTCGATTCGCTCGCCTCGGTCGAGATACCCGCCATCGGCTACGGCATCCGCTACGAGTTCGGCATCTTCGACCAGATCATCCGCGACGGCTGGCAGGTCGAGATTACCGACAAGTGGCTGCGCTTCGGCAATCCCTGGGAGATCGCCCGGCCCGAGGTCGCCTTCGACGTGCCCTTCGGCGGACGCACCGAGAACTGGACCGACGACGAGGGCCATGCCCGCGTGCGCTGGGTCCCCAAAACCGTCGTCAAGGGCGTCGCCTACGACACGCCCATCCTGGGCTACCGCGTCGGCACGTGCAACCGCCTGCGCCTCTGGAAGGCCGAGGCGGTGGAATCGTTCGACTTCGACGCGTTCAACCACGGCGACTATTACCGCGCCGTCGAGGACAAGATGTTCTCCGAAAACATCACCAAGGTCCTGTACCCCAACGACGAGCATTGCGCCGGCAAGGAGCTGCGGCTCGAACAGCAGTTCTTTTTCGTCACCTGCTCGCTGCAAGACATGATCCGCGTGCACTTAGCCCTGGGCCGACCGCTCGACCAGTTCCACAAGCACTGGGCCATTCAGCTCAACGACACCCACCCGGCCGTGGCGATCCCCGAACTGATGCGACTGCTCGTCGACGAACACCGCATGGACTGGGAGACCGCCTGGGAGGTCACGCACAACACCTGCGCCTACACCAACCATACCCTCATGCCCGAGGCGCTGGAGATGTGGCCCGTAGCGCTCTTCGGCCGCCTGCTGCCGCGACACCTCCAGATCATCTACGCCATCAACCACCGTTTTCTCCAGGACGTGCGGGCCCGCTTCCCTCACGACGAGGCGCGCATCAGTCGCATGTCCCTCATTAACGAGAACGGCGAGCGCTCCGTACGCATGGCCCACTTGGCTACCGTGGGCAGCCACCGCGTCAACGGCGTGGCCGCCCTGCACTCGGATCTCCTGCAAAAGTACGTGATGCGTGACTTCGCCGAGATGTGGCCTGCCAAGTTCTGCAATATCACCAACGGCGTCACGCCCCGACGATTCGTGGCCGTAAGCAACCCGCCGCTCGAGCAGTTGCTCACCGACCATATCGGCGAAGGCTGGCTCTGCGATCTGGAACGATTGACCAAGCTCGAAGCGCTGGCCGACGACACCGACTTTCAGGGACAGTGGCGTGACGTCAAGCACAGCGCCAAGCGCCGCCTCGCCGACCTCATCGAGCAGCGTACCGGCGTCGTCGTGGACCCGACATCGCTTTTCGACATTCAAGCCAAGCGCATCCACGAATACAAGCGCCAGCACCTGAACGTGCTGCACATCCTCACGCTGTACCTCCAGCTCAAGCACGGCCGGCAGACCGACATTCCGCCGCGCACGTTCATCTTCGGCGGCAAGGCCGCCCCCGGCTACGCGATGGCCAAGCTCATCATCAAGCTGATCAACTCCGTGGGCGACCTGGTCAACAACGATCCGGACGTGGCCGACCGCCTCCGCGTCGTCTTCTTCCCCGACTTCAACGTCAAGAACGCCCAGCCCGTGTACCCGGGCGCCGACCTCTCCGAGCAGATCTCCATGGCCGGCAAGGAGGCCTCCGGAACCGGCAACATGAAGTTCTCCCTCAACGGCGCTCTGACCATCGGCACCCTGGACGGCGCCAACGTCGAGATTCGCGAGGAGGTCGGAGAAGACAATTTCTTCCTCTTCGGGCTCACCGCCGAGCAGGCCCGCGACCGCAAAACCCACGGCTACCGCCCCCGCGAGGTCTACGAACAGAATGGGACTCTGCGCGAGGTGCTCGATTTCATCGCTTCCGGCGCTCTGGCCGGCGGAGACGCGAGCCTCTTCCATCCGCTCGTGGACAATCTTCTCGAGAGCGACCCGTTCCTGGTCCTGGCCGACTACCAGTCCTACGTGGACTGCCAGGCGCAGGTCAGCGCCCTCTGGCGCAACGCCGAGACGTGGACGCGCAAATCGATTCTCAACGTCGCCCGCATGGGCAAATTCTCCTCTGACCGCTCCATTCGCGATTACTGCGAAAAGGTCTGGCAAGTCAAGCCGGTCCCCGTGGCCATGGAGGCCATCGAGCCCTGCCCCGTCAGTGCCGACGACTTCACAGAAGCGACCCTGGCACCAGAGCAAAATGAAGACGCCAAAACGGAAAGCTGAGGAAATCATCACAGCAAGTCAAAGAGCAACACCCAGCGAGTCATCGCCACAGGGCGACAATCCCCCGTTGGCCTCGCCGGCGCGTCAATACTTCATTTTGCGAGTCTTGCGACCATCGCGGACAGGAAATCGCACGATCCATGAAACGCGGTACCATGGGGGAGTTGTTTATGGCCGATGATCGGGAGAAACCTGTACTGCTGGTGACCGGGGCCAGCGGATTTCTGGGTTGGGCGATTTGCCGGACGACCAGGGAGTCGTGGACGACGGTCGGAACAGCATACCGACATCCGGTATCGTGCCCCGGGGTGCAGATGCGAAGCGTGGACGCGACGGATTATTCCGTGCTGAAGCAGTTGTTCGCCAGCGTTCGGCCGGATGCGGTAATCCACGCGGCGGCTCTGTCCAAGCCCAACTACTGCCAGGAACATCCGGACGAGTCTGAAGCGATCAATGTGACTGCATCGGCGAATATCGCAGGGCTCTGCGCAGAATCGGGTATCCCTTGCGTGTTCACTTCGTCGGATCTTGTGTTCGACGGCCGGCATCCGCCGTACAACGAGGAGTCACCGGTGCATCCCATCTCCCTCTATGGAGAGCAAAAAGTGCGAGCGGAGATGGCCATGCGCGATCGCTGCCCAACGGTTGTCGTATGTCGGCTGCCTCTGATGTTCGGCGCGGGCGGTCCCGCCGCCAACGGGACGTTCATGCAGATGATCCAGGCAGTGAAAAGGGGCGAAGAGATGAGGCTGTTTGTCGACGAAATGCGCACTCCGGTCAGCACGGAAGCGGCCGCGAGAGGACTAATTCTTGCGTTAAAGAAGTGTACCTCCAGGACTCTCCATCTCGGCGGCCCCGAGAGCATCAGCAGATGGGATTTCGGAAAACTCGCCGCCGAAGTGCTCGATTTGAGGGAGGCGCGAATCGTGCCGTGTCGGCAGACAGACGTACCCATGCCTGCTCCCCGGCCTCAGGACGTCTCGCTCGACAGCACCAGGGCCAGAGCGATAGGGTATCGGCCGGGAGCCCTGAGGCAAGAACTGTACCGTCTCGCCGCGTCTCTGGCGGGGTGAAAGTTCCGCTCTCGTCTCGGCAAAATGCGGCGGACGCTCTGAATTTGCCCAGAACACTTGACTTGCAAGAGCAATCCTGGCAAAATGGATGTATCGGACCACTGATTCCTGTTCCGAAGACGCCGGTTTTCAGTCACGCATCAGAATCGATCGAGCGAACCGACAAAGGCAGCCTGGGAGACAGGGCAGGACGCGGCTCAATGGATGCTTCCGTGCCGGTTGCCGGGGAAGCCGCGATCACGCAGGAGGTTGGGGTGCGAAAAAGCACAACGGAGGTCCACACCTACATCCTGCGCGGTCGACAGGTTCTGCATGCCGCTGTTATGGAGGTGTCTTACGACGGCCGAAAAGGCGTCATGTTCGGCGCCGGCGAAACGTTTCCACGAGCCAAGAGATGTACTGGTACGTAACCAGGGCACTGTATTGCTGATGCCAAGTCGTATGGAAAAGGAGAACGATCATGTGCAGGAAACTCATTCTCCCTGTGGTTGTGGCTCTGATTGCAGGTTCCGCCCGCGCGGATCTGGTGGGTCACTGGACGTTCGATGAGGGGCAGGGCACAACCGCGTATGACTCCAGCGGCAACGACCATCACGGCACGCTTCAAGGCGACCCACAGTGGGTCACCGGGTACATCGGCGGTGCGCTGGAGTTAGACGGCACCGACGATTACGTTGAGGTACCCGATGATGAAGGCCTGCACCTGTGGGAGACATTCACGTTAGCGGCATGGATCTATCAGTTGGAGTCGGGCAGTAGTCGAATCATAGACAAAATCGGTGCAGGTACGGCAAACGGTCCCCATTTCGATACCCACCCCGGGACGAGATTGAGATGTTGTTCCGGCACCTGTATTTCTACCACCGCCGACCACACGCTGGAGCAGTGGCATCACGTGGCGGTCACTTTCGACGAAGGAGATGTGAAGATCTACCTGGACGGGGCCGTGGCGGCCGAAGGAAGCGTTCCCTCGCCTTTGGCCGGCAACAGCCTGTCTTTGCGAATAGGAGCTGCCAGCGACGGCGGCAGTCTCTTCCACGGCCTGATCGACGATGTGCGGGTGTACAACCATGCCCTGACAGAAACCGAGATCGGCGCGGCAATGGAAGGGGAGGCGGTCCCGTTCGCCTTTGGACCGAGCCCCGGGAATGGAAGCATGGAGGGACAGACCTCGGTCACGCTTCAGTGGCAACCGGGCGATTTCGCGGTCTCGCACGACCTCTATTTCGGCGAGAGTTTTGGTGACGTGAATCAGGCCACACCCGAAAGCGACGCCTTTCAGGGCAATCAGACCGCGACGCAGTTCCCCCTGCCCGATCTTACCCCCGGCGCGACCTATTACTGGCGGGTGGACGAGGTCAACGACGCCAATGCAGCCAGCCCGTGGAAAGGCACTGTCTGGAGCTTCTGGATTCAGCCGGCCACGGCATGGAATCCCGCTCCCGCCGACGGCGTCGAGTTCGTGGACCCGGAGGGCGGGTTGACGTGGCAGCCCGGCATGGAGACGCTGTTCCACACGGTCTACCTTGGCGCGAGCTTTGACGAGGTCAACGAGGCCATCGCGGACGGTTTCATGATCGCCGATGCGGCCTACAATCCCGGCCCCCTTGAATTAGACACAACGTATTACTGGCGGGTCGACGAGTTCACGATGACCGGCACGGTCAAAGGCGAGGTATGGAGCTTCCGGACGATGCCGGAGATACCGGTCAGCGACCCGAATCTGGCCCTCTGGTACAGGCTCGACGAAGCGCAGGGCGGCACGGCAATAGACTGGTCCGGGCACGGCAACCACGCCGCCATCACGGGCGAGCCGTTGTGGACGCAAAACGGCTATGACTGGGCCGCCCTTCAGCTCGGAGGCAAGAACTACCTGACCGTCCCCAACAGCGACCGAATGAAATTGACCAGCAGCGGCGCCTACTCCGTGGCCCTCCATATCAAGCTGGAGAACACCAGGCAGCAAGCCATTTTCTATCATGGATTGGGCTGCTCCACGTGGGCCAGTTGGTTCCTCGGTGTCGCCGGCGGCGAGCCCGGTATCGCGACCGTTCCCGGCAATTTCGTTTTCGGGGTACGTGAGGCCAACGGCACCGACTACGTCAGTGTTTCGGCCCCCGCCAGGGCCAACGCCTGGGTCCACGTGGCTGCGACCTATGACGGCAGCATGCTGAGACTATACGTTGACGGTCAGGAAATGAGCGTCGCGGCGGTTCCGCTGCCGTGGGACAGCGACGAGGATCTGTATATCGGCGCCGATCCCGGCTGCGGGGGACGCGTGTATTCCACCGCCGTGATCGACGATCTGCGCCTTTACGACCGGACTTTGACCGAAGAAGAGATTACAGAAATCATGCGGGTGAACCTGTCTCTGGCGTGGAATCCCCAGCCGGGGCGTGGCTCGATCGTGGACATTCGGGACGCGACGGCACTGAGCTGGAAGACCGGCGATGCGGCGGCTTCGCACGACGTCTATTTCGGGCAAGACAGGGACGCCGTGGCAACGGCTGACAACGACGCGGCCGACTTCCAGGGCAACCAGCCGGCAGCCAGTTTCCCGCTGACCGGCCTGGTCGCTCTGGGCGGCGGCGACTACTATTGGCGCGTCGACGAGATCGAGGCCGACGGGACCGTGCAGACCGGTTACATCTGGAAATTCACGATACCGGACTATCTGGTCGTGGCGGACTTCGAGAGCTACACCAACGAGGTCGGCTCCCGTGTGTTCGAGGCGTGGATCGATGGTATTGGCTTCACCCTGCCGGAACCGGGCCATTTGGGCAATGGCACCGGGGCGGCGATCGGCCACGACATCTGGACCGGCGGCTTCACCAATCTCATGGAAACCGCCGACGTCCACGGCGGCGCCCAGGCCATGCCGATCTATTACGACAACACGTCCGCCCCCTTCCGTTCCGAGGCGGACCGCACTTTCACGCCGGGCCAGAACTGGACGGTCGAGGGGGTAACCACGCTGGTGGTGCATTTCCGTGGCGAGGCCGACAATACGGGCGATCTGTACATCGAGATCAACGACGCCCGCGTCCCCTACGATGACGACCCGGCCGACATCGCCAGCGGCAACTGGATCGCCTGGGAAATCGACCTGGCCTCGGTCGGCGTGAGCCTGACCAACGTCACGACCATGACCATCGGCATCGAAGGCGGCCAAGCGGGCGTCGTGTACGTCGACGACATCATCCTGACCAAGCCCTGAAACGGCCAGGACACAGGACAATAATGTAGATCGAACAACCAGAAATATGCCTCGCAACGACTGAAACGTGAATGTTCGGCGTGCGTGTGAGTTTTCACAAAGCAAGAGGTGTACTGGTATGTGGCCAAGGCACTGCATTTCCAGCGTCAAATCTTATGATGAAGGAGGACTGTCATGGCAAAGAAACTGATGCTTCTGGTGTTTGTCCCATCTTCTACAGTAAGGGCAGTTATCCACCGCCAAAATCTTTGTTCTTGAGTCAGGAATGAGGATTTTGCGTTTTTGGCTGGTGAAATGTAGT
>Ga0272441_10001086_pt1 | contig 58269 bp, 97 predicted proteins | sample SSMProp6N_FD_193582 | JGI IMG/M metagenome (GOLD analysis project Ga0272441, IMG submission 193582) | Marine sediment archaeal communities from Little Sippewissett salt marsh, Falmouth, MA, United States - SSM-Prop-6N | ecosystem: Environmental > Aquatic > Marine > Wetlands > Sediment ...
GTGTCTGAACTTCTTCTGTCATCTCGCTTTACCCTTTCCGCTCGGTTTTAAAAAAAATGAGTCCTCGGTATGGGAGGTAAACATATATACGTGCGACAGGGTGCCTGCTGAACGGTACCGGTTGGTCCCGCACCCCCACCCCCACCCCCGCGCATACCGCTATTTTCATGAATTTGCCGTTTCTACGGATATATAATCCGCGGCTAAGTGTCTATACGTCAATGGCTTGACTGTTTTTATCCTGTTCAAGTAGCGGATTAGTAGCATTTGTGCCGGTCTGAATGCCGATATTGACAGTCATGCCACCGCCTTTGTGCTCGATCTCTTGCCGATCACCGTACTTCTCTCGGTCGTTCGCTTTCAAGAGCAATTCCATCAGCCTATCACTACTCTTGTGGACCAATATTGTGCCATGTTTAACCGGTATCTCTTCTGTCCAACCCTCAACCGCTCTGCGTTCGGCTTCGGATTCTCTAAGCTTTTGTCGTACAGTATTATACATATCATCAATTGCACGTATCAACTCTCGGAATGTCGGATATATGCCACAATATGAGGATATTGTAGGCCATTGCACGCCAGACACTTCTGCAGCTATTCGGTATGTTTTACCGTGCAGCCTGCTAATCAGATATTTGCATATTTGCGACCTAACGCGAGCCTTGGCCTTCGGTAAAACCGCTTTTAAGAATCTTTCCATCGGCACTTGCATATCCTCTTCAGGCAAAGCCTTTTGCAGTATTTTCTCTAACTGTACTTTGAAGTCCTTTTTGGCCAGTTTTTTAGTTCGCGGTTTTTGCACTTTTACGACATCGTTATTCATAAGCGGTTTCCTTCCAATGGTTTGCAGTTTATCGGAATAGCAGAATTGCCCTTTTGAAATGTTGCCGTATCAACATGCCGGAAGAGTACACTATACTTTATACCGAACGCAAGAAAAAACTGCAAGAATCTGCAATTCACAAGCGCCAAAATTTTGGCGATAATCTGAGAAGTGATCTCTTTTTGCGCTCATAATAGTTTAATAATCGTATGTTGCGAAAACCGACAAAAAGAAAACAGTAAAAAGATTCATAAACTTAATTCCCTGACTGCCAACATCTTGCATATCTTGCCTGAAACATATCTCTACATATCTCTACGCTTGGCACAGTAGGTGCATGTATTAGTTGGCAGTTGAACAGAGTTAATCATTAACAGCACGGGAGGACAGGCAATGACAGATAAACAGGCATTGAAGCGGGCACGCAAAATGTACGGTTTGCGTGCACGGACGTATAGCAATAAATTTATATGCGAAGTGGGCACTATTGAGCGCGGGCCTATGCCCTTGTATATTATTACAGGGCGCGGAAAAACATGGGAAGAGGCATTTGCGGACGCTGAAAGCAAATAATACACGGGAGGACACACAATGAAGGCAACAATCAAAACCACGAAGGCAATCACCCGGCAAGCAGTTGAATCGATGAAATCCGAACATGCCGAATGGTACGACCAACCGCACGGATTCCGTCGGCTCGATGGCGGCGTGGTATGTGGCTACACGGCCACGGCCACCGGTGGTGGATACTGGACCACCTCATCTGGTAATCAACTGGCGATTGAGTCAGATCCTGCCGGCGGAACGCTTATATCAATATCTGGTCGACGGCACGGCATTCCGTGGCGTTTCATCAACCGGCTTGTAGAGGTGGAAAACCTGCAGGTGATTGACATGCAGTCGCAGGCAAGCGCTCCGCCGTGGTGCGACGGTTCAGGCAAGCCGCTTGTGCGGTTCGGGCGGCAGATCAGATTTTGAAAACCACAAGCCCGATGCCCAGCGGGTAAACTGGGCTTGATTTTCGGGAACAGAACAGAGTCACAATCATTAACAGCACAGGAGGCAGGCAATGCAGGCAATGAAATTCACAGACACAGAGAAAGCAGAAGAACTCGCCCAATGGCTCGAAGACAAAAGCGCAGACATATGCGCGGATAATGAATGCACGGACGAAGAACATAATTGCGATTCCGTCGCATATGGCACAGTGTACCTGTCGAAAGATGAGTCTGAAATTATAGACTGCGAAATACATGATATATGCGCTTCTGATTATTGGCGTGGATACTATGAGTGTGAGCGTACCGACGAAACGCAACACAGATATGAGTTTGTTATCTATTTGCCATTTGCAGGAAATTCTATCGACTTAGCGGCAGAGATTGAAACTGGGATTAACTGGTAACACTAAGCACGGGAGGCAGGCAATGAAGACATTAACACAAGCCATAGACTTGGCAAAAAAGGCTGACATGTGGACATGGTGGCGTGGCGACGGAACATATTCGACAGGGCAGCTCACAATATATCTTGACGATCACGATCGAGACACGCGCACAGTGTACGAAATCAAGTTCCGAAAGGGACGCAAGCCGGATATTAAAACAACGCATTTATCCGGATATGAAACTAGCCGAAACATATGGACAATATACAACCGACCGACGGAAAATATAACGCTTGCCAACAAGCGCGGTGAAAAGGCGTTACGGGCATACGTTAAGGGCATTATTGCCGAAAATCACTTTTACCAGAACCCGGAAACGTACACATATTACGCGAACAATTAACAACACGGGAGAGCAGACAATGCAAAACGACATACCAACAGTGACACTCGCGCAACTGGTACGGACAAAGCCACTGAATCAATGGCAGCGCAATTATATAGGCAATAAAATCAACCGAGAATTATACAACAGCAGAGGCAAAAGCACGCCGTATCAATATGCGGTCGGCTTGCCGATGATTGACACGATAACAGGCACAAAAGGCATTATTCTGGAACGATACCGGGACAACGGGCATAATAAATACCGCATAGATGAAAAGGCAAGCGGTGGAATTCGGGAAAAAGACATAATGCGGGTTGCATAACACGGAAAGGAAAGCAGACAATGAAAAAGGCACGCAGAAAGTTAAGCCCGGCACAAGAAAAGAAACGAGCAGAGAAAAAGGAAAAGATCAGAGCACTAGCGCAACAGCTCAAAGCAATGCCAGACCACGACCGGGAACGGCTCGCAAGTCAAGTGCAGATCAGGAAAGCTACGGACGGTAGCTTTTACAGCGTAAAGAATCAATGCCTGATTGCATTCCAGAAAAGAGACGCGACACTTTGCGCCAGTTTTGACGACTGGAAAAAAGAAGGGCGCACGGTTAGAAAAGGCGAGCGCGGACTTATCGTATTCGTGCCGACGTTCATAAAGGAAAAGGCAAAAGAAACGGACGAGGAACGGGAAAGCCTGCGAGGATTTATTACCGGTTATGTGTTCGATATTACGCAGACAGAAGCCATTGAAAAGGAAAACGAAAAGGCAGCATAACAAAACAGGCACGGCTTGCCCGGCACTACGTCGGGCAGGCTTGCCGGAAAGCGGGGAATATATGTATCAAACAGCACTCGTCAACTTGCCGCTATTAGTACGGGAAAGCGGACCGACGAAACGAATAAGCACGCCGGAAAGCGTCAAAGAAGTATGCGCAGATATGGCAGACCTTGCGCAAGAATCAGTACATATACTATGCCTGAACACAAAAAACGGGTTAATACAGAGCGGGCGCGTTATGATTACTTTGGGAGTAGTTGACGCATCATTGTTACACCCAAGAGAAGTCTTCAGGCCTGCAATCGTGAACAGCGCAGCGGCAATTATACTTGTTCACAATCATCCGAGCGGAGACATGACGGCAAGCGCGGAAGATATCAACATCACAAGGCAACTAGTAGAAGCCGGGAAAATCGTAGATATTAAGATTCTAGATCATTGCATTCTCGGGCGCAATGAAGACGGAGAAGTAGATTGTTTAAGTATGCGCGAAAACGGAATAGTTGCGTTTTAACAAACAACAAAAAAGCGAGGGCAAGACATGACAATATATGAACAGGCAAAAGCGGCAGGACTAGAAATGGATCATCACGAAACGGACTTGTATTTGAAAGACTGCGAACAAGCGCGGAAACTGATTGCAGACTTTGAATTCAAGCAAAATGTTACGCGGTTCAAATCGCAAATAGACGGTTCTTTATGGTATGACATCCCGTTCTCATATGATCCGGCGTGGAAGAGATAACCGACAAATAACACAAGAAAGCGAGGCAAAACAATGACACTAGCAGAACAGATCGACAATATGACAATGTGTTTCTATGTACCCGGTGACACAAGAATTGTAGACATGGCAAGAAACACTGGCCGCAGTTTATACCAACATGAAACGCTTGAAGAAATTCGAACACGTTATCCCGGCGCAGAGTTAATGCCTTTTGAAGACGCTTGCGAACAGATCGACAAAGCAAGACATGCAAGCTATAAAGTTGGACAAGCGCAAGAAATAACCGAAGAGCGGTTTATTGAAATGCTGGAAGTCTTGCCACCGAAACAATGGAAGCGCGCCGGTCACACAGAATCTTTCAAAATGGCAGAATTACTAGACGGTGACATAACGGGCTGCTATGCACGAATAGGAAACCGATATTTTCAGGTCAACGGTTCAATTTCCGCAACACATGACTGGATCATCGCAGCATGTCAAAGCTGTGTGGATAACTAACCAGAACAGGACAAGAGCCGGGCAGGTTGAACGCTTGCCCGGCAGAAGGGAAAGACAATGCAATACGCAAGAGCGTACACCACAACAGCAAAACCGGCAGGCATAAGATTTGTCGGAAACTTTGACGACTGCTCGGAAGAGTGCGTGCATATCGACGAAGTGCGAAAATACGACAGCTACGAGGACGCGCACTCGGAAAAAGAACCGGGTGAATTCATTGTCAGGATCTGGCAGGAATACGACGAGAATCTGTCCGCAGACCTGAATGATAAGGTCTTTTGCTGGGAAGAGGAACAGAATGTATGAACTCATCGAAATCCTAGAAGAGTTCCTGCAGGATCTGCTCTGGGTAGAAGTTGTAATTATACTTGCCGGCATACTGGCGATTTCCATGCTGATAGGTTGTGCTATTGCGTGGATAATGTAAAAGGAACGGAAGAAATGACAAGAGAAGAATATGCGAAGCTGACGGATGAGGAAAAGCGAGTAAAGGTTGCTGAACATTGCGGTATCAAGAATATCGGGCGATATTCTAAATACAGTAGCTTAATGGGGGAGTTAGATGGTAGAACAGTTATGATTCTTGATTATCTCAACGATCTGAACGCTTGTCATGAGTTTGAAGAATTCAAGACTATCGAACAGCATGATAAGTACGACACGCTACTTGACAGCATAACCCGTAAAGCAGGCATCCCTAGTTGGAACGCAACAGCAGCCCAAAGAGCAGAAGCATTTGTACTAACACTGGAAAACTAACTAACATAAAACGAGAAAGAGTAAAGAGAATGACAAGATTAAGATCAGACAGGCTGAACCATCTAGCATATGGTAAAGAATTTCCGACAGAGGCACAAAAAGAAGCAAGGTTGAAACACTTGCAAGATTTGAATAGAGTAAATACAAGAGAACAATGGGCTAAGTTATCTCCCGAAGAACAGAGAATCAAGGTTGCTGAGTTATAAGGAACGGAAGAAATGAAGATCAACCCGAATTACAAACTTGAGAAGATAGCATCAACAGATCCGAACCGCCATATATTAAACCACCTGCACATAAACAAGGCTCATCCTGTCTTGAAATGCCCAGCACTGGAAGCAACAGACGGGCGCAGATACGTAGCGGTTCCGATTAAGCTAGAGAAAGGTGACAACTCAGAGTTTATACATCCGTCCTTGTTGCAAGCTGCGAGAATTGCACACAGAGCGATGAAGAAAAAACTCGGCAAAAGGAACTTCAACAAATACGAGATGAGTATAAAACTACGAAAGAGATGGACGCAGACCGAGGACCGGATCATTCGGCCACAGGCAGACTTGCCTATTGATCCATATCCAAAAGTGTCGGAAGTTATGCCGCGATTAAGTGAAAACCTGAACAAGACACCGATTGAAAGGTCAGCAATTAACGCGCAGTTTCTTGCCGAGATGCAAGAGGCTATGAATGACGGAAGAAGACATACTGCTGGCGTCAAATTGACTTTCTACGGTGAACTTCAACCGATAGAAGTTGAACCGACTAATGTAGCGGATATGTGTTACGGCGTATTGATGCAGATGCGGATATAAACGGAAGGAACGAAAGACAATGAGCTGGAAGAAAATACCAGTTATCAGATGCCAAGTTATTACACATTCTTGGAATTATGGTGCTGAACTACCACATCAATGCTTGAATCGAGCTGTCTGGGAAGACAAAGACGGGCACAAGGTGTGCTGGCAGCATAAATATTCAATCGACAATAAGAAACGGACTTTCAAATTCATAGAAAGGGAAGAAGCACAATGAAAACGCAAAGAATCATCTTAAGCATAGACCTGCAGACAACTGAACGCCTGCAGGCACTGGATCTGTTTGTCGAAGAGGACTGCTCAAGCAGGAATGCGGTTATCCGGAAGCTGATCGACAAAGAATGGGCACGGAAGCAGGAAGAGGCACGGATTAAGAGACAGGGAAAGGGTTCGGCATGATCTTTCTAAAGCTATACTTTTTCCTGCAATGTCTACCGTTCTTCTTTGCAATTTGCGTCGGATTACTTATTCTGGCTGTATCTATCAGCCGCGCACTGGAAAAGAAGAAGGGTGAATGACATGAAACGTGCTGAAATGGAATTCGATACATTCAGGAAGTTCTGCAAACTACGATTATATAACGAAAGGGATGATTATTGTACGCATCATGAACAATGGAATTATGCAAATAAAGTCCCGTGTGACGTCGAAAAATGCCCGGTTTGGGAATACTTGAAGAAAGTAGAAAGGCGGTCGGCATGAAATTAGAACTTCTGATAGCACTCACACTCTGGCTTGAAGCAGGCGGCGAACCACCGATAGGAAAGCTGGCAGTTGCGAGCGTGATATACAATCGAGCTGCCGGTGACACAAACAGGATTGAGCAGGTAATACTTGCGCCGAAACAGTTCTCGGTATGGAACAACCGTAACCCTGAGAAAATGCCGAAACCACCGAGAGGGAAAAGCTGGCGGCAATGCCAACAAATAGCAAAGAGCATGTTAAATTCAACATTTCAGCCGATGAATGACTGGAATCACTACTATGCTCCGGCTCTGTGCAACCCACAGTGGGGCCAGAAGCTGCAAAACAGGCGAATCATAGGCCGACATACGTTCGGGACGCTTTAACGCCATATACGGGCAATGAGAGGGAAAGATAATGATTAAATGTCCATACTGTTCAAGTGAATTACAAGTGACCTTGGATTTACGCAAGACAAAGGACGGTGAAGTTCATATTACGCCAATCAAAGAAGAACAACGGTATCAGGCGTGTTACAAATGCAAAACGCATACATTACAGATCAAGGACTATATCGGACAGGGAAAACATGTCGGTTTTCGTTGGAAATGTACGGTTTGCGGACACAGATGCCAAAAAGTTTGGACTAATTGAAAAAACTTGTTGACATGACTAATACTTTCTGCCATGTTTGATACAGCAACAGAATATTCGATGTCTCTGCAAAAAAACATTGACCCTATAGGGATTGAATTCCGCCTTTTGTCGGATATTCTGTTGCCATCCCTGTAGGGTCTTTTTTTATGAGGTGTATCATGGCTGATTGGCGTGATGTTGTGGGATATGAGGGCTTATATAAAGTGTCTGATGATGGGAGGGTGTGGTCGCATAAAAGAAACAAGGTAATGCGAGGAAGTTGTCGCCGTGGTTATAGGCGTATATGTTTAACAAACAAACGACGAAAAAAAAGTTATTTCATCCATAAACTTCTACTTATAGCATTCGTTGGGCCAAACCCAGAAGGAATGCAAACTTGTCATAATAATGGGATACGCGATGATAATCGGCTGGACAATTTACGTTGGGATACGCCGAAAAACAATGAGAAAGATAAACTTAGGCATGGAACACATCAGCGAGGCGAAAAGTCCGCAAACGCTAAATTGACCGAGAATGATGTTCGCCAAATTACGAATTTACATCAAGCAGGAATGAGTCATGCCGCCATTGCTAGAAAAGTAGGCGATATACTACCAGAAACTATTGGCTTAATTATTAGAGGCAAAAATTGGTCATGGTTGACAAAAATTAAATATAAAAAAGGAAAACGGTATCGAAATAATCAGGGTTCGCACAATGGTCAATCTAAATTAACAGAAAAGGATGTATTGAAAATTTTGGAACTCTATTGTCAAGGCAAAACCCGTCAACAAATTGCAAATATCATAGGAAAAGTTAGACCAAATGCCATTGCGCACATTTTAACAGGCTCCCGCTGGCAGTCATTTACACATATTCCATACGAGAAAGGGCGAAATGCAAAACGAGAAAACATACAATTGGCTTTCCGGAATTGTACGCAACAGACCCGAAACAGCACTATTGATTCATTGCTTATTGATTCAAGCGTTGCGTAAAGGACATGTAACTGCTGAAGATGGACATCATATTGAGTGTACAAGTCCCAACTGCAGAGGAGCCGCCATGAAAATACTAGCGCGATGCGGCCTAACAAAAGACGGCGTAGTCCCGGCCAAAAAAGAGTCCAGTCATGGCAGGTGGATGTTCCTATGGAAATTAACCGACGCGCAGAAGGCGCAGGACGTGCTACAGCGGCTTAGAAAGGTCTTACCCATGCCTGAACCTAGGTCAGAGACTCAGACGACGTTTAACCTGTGATTCCGTGTTCTTTCGCCCTATCCCAAAGGTCTTCGGGCATAGTCCGGTATTCATTCGGAATGATTACAAGCTGGCCCTGACCGTTACATCGTGAGCAAGGCAGGTATTGTTCTTTACCGTTGCATACTGGGCATGTCTTAAGTTGCAGCATTATGATTTCAGGTTTGTTTGTCATTCATACACCTCGCCCTTCTCAGTTTTCTTCGCCTTCCCCGGAAACATCAGCCAGTCACCGTCCGGTTGCAGCTCTTTATGTGCTGGCACACACGTATTCAGACCCGGTGTGTCGCAGGGCATCAGGTCGATAACGCTGCATCCGCAGTCTATAGTCGGATCGCACAGGCCATCGTATCCGTTGGCGATCAGCCATGCCGCGCAGATTGCAGGGATGGTTTTTGGTTGGTCGGTTCGCATTTCTTCACGTCCTTTCGATGTATCTCAACCATAGTATCGTGTATTTTCGATAAACACAAAACCAAAGCACAGCCAATAGATATTACAGGTTCAGGATGAAGTGGTGAGAATGTTATTAGTATAAATGCAATGAAGAATCGCATGGTCATGATCCTCTCGCCGTTGTGTTATTCAAATCCGCTTTGATGCTCTCGCAGTATAAACAGATTTGAGTACAATCTGATTCATCGAAAAGTTTCTGCATTCTGTTGGCATCCGTTCTTATCTTTTGCCCGCACAGTGTCAAGACGCTGCCGTCAGGGAATCCGGCTGATATATCGTGGTATGGTGGCTGAATGATGTTGGTCATAGTCATCCTCCCGCCGTCGTATCGCCCGTTTCGATCCGCGCCCACCAGCCGCCTGACGGCCATGATATTTCATTACCTGCTTCGATCAACATCAAAATGCTTCGGAACAGTTCCACGTAGTAAGCGTGCAAAAAGCTGGGGTGACTTGTCTTGTTTTTTCGCCACAAATACCACCCTTCAGCGGTCGGCCTGTCTTTTGTCCAGTTGAGTGTCGGCATGGTCATGATCCTTTCGGTGTTTCGATCCGCGCCCACCAGCCACCTTTTGGCCTCGGCACTTTACACTGTATTTCAAACAGCCAGACTGGTGCGTGCGGTGTTTTTTCCACAAAGTAAACGAGCCATTTTCGGATGTCGTTCACATTTTTCGCCCGTCGCCAGAAGTACCACCCTTCAGCGTTCGGCCTGTCTTTTGTCCAGTTGATCGGCGCGGGTGTTCGGTTCCGCATCGCCTTCAACGCGGCCTTCAACTCAGCCTTCAACGCGGCATTTTCTGATTCCAGTTCTTCGACCAGTTCACCTATTTTCATTGTCATCATCATCCTTCCTCGCCCGGCAGCGTGGCGGTCGGTTGATATTGAGGCCATTCTTTGCTGGGCCTAATACTACTATTCAGCATACTACAATCACGCGGACTACATAAGAATCCGTCTACATGAGGACAATCATGCGCCAAATAACACACAATTAAGGGGTCTGGATATTTTCGCTTCCATTCAATTCGTCGCCTCCACATCTTATATTTTTTAATCCACTTCATCATCATCCTTTCTCGCCCGGTGGCGTGGCTTTCGGTTGGTCAGTTATGTTCGGCGTGCTGTTCGGTAACGGAACTCCCGTGCCAACAATCTGTGTTTGCGTGTATCCGTCATGCTGAAATGTGACGCTGATCGTAAACCTATTGACAGCATGAGCATCTACAAGTTTGGCATTCCGCAATGGTTTGATATGTTGCAGTGCGTGTTGTCGAACAATGGCCTTGATACGCCGGGGGTGACATGTACCTTTTTTTTCTTCAGCGGTCGACCTGTCTTTTGTCCAGTTGAGTTTCATCGTGGTCCTTTCACCTTTTTTACATGAGCATCTAGCACCGACATAATACCGCGCCAGAAGTTCGCCGCAGTGTTGTTCTGGTACATCAGATGAACCATTTCAATTATTGCTTCGCCGGTTGCACGTCCGGCACGTTCGGCTCTTGATAGTTTCTTGTTCATGATCATCCTTTCCCGCCCGGCGGCGTGTTCTCAGGAAACCACTCAGCACCTTCAGAATGCACCCGCACCTTGCCGGTCTTCGTAACATAAACTTGCAGTCTGGTCTTTGGCGTTTCGATTCCGAGCACGATCCATTTCCTTTTTTTATCGCTAGTGATTCTTGTGACTTTGGCAGCACCGTATTCAAAGCCGTATTCTGTTTCAGCGTAGTGTATCATCATAATCCTTTCCCGCCCGTCACCGTGGCAGTCTGTTGGTCCGTTCTGTCTACTGCACTGTTGGGTTGCCTTCTGTTCCATGACTTGACGGCAGCCGCCTCAGTGCGCTCACCACCCATTGAGCAGAAGCAATTTGTATTGTTGCACTGCACCCAGAACACCACCTTGGATGTTTTCATCTGAACGTCTGTTGTCCCGCAAAACGGGCAACCCAATAAGGAGTCCGAGCGTACCTCAGAAGGCCGCGTTTCTGGTTGTTCTTGAGTCTGTTGTGTAGTCATTCGTTTTATCCTTTGCTGGCCTTCTGAGGCCGCTCAACTTGGTCGTTAGGATTACAGATAATGTCGCGCAGATCAGCCATTTTGAGCATGGCCTCGCTCAATTTGCCGTTCGCGTACTGCAACTGTTTCCATAGCCTGCGGTTCTCTGCCGCCATCTCAGCAAATTTCTGCTCGCGGCAATCGCAGGCGTGGTGATGCGTTGCACATTCTTTCGTGTTTTCCATATTGTTCTCCCGTCCTAGTGCCGGTAAGCCCCGCCTCCGCGCCGTTCTGTGTTTTGAGTTCTGCACTCAGCATCAATAAACCCGTCAGTGATATAAGTGCAGTATGGCGCTTTGGCGGGGCGGGCCACTCGGCTTTTCCCGGCGTTTTAGTCAGCCATCGCCATTGCCTGAGCCATCGCCTGCGCCTGAGCCATCGCCTGAGCCATCGCCATCGCCATTGCCTGAGCCATCGCCTGCGCCTGAGCCATCGCCTGAGCCAGAGCCATAGCCAGAGCCATAGCCAGCGCCAGAGCCATAGCCCGATTTTTTTACATTTTCCATATCGGCACCTTTGCAATGTTGTCTTTTGCTGCTTGAGTGATATTTAATATCTCTATTGCATCCAGTAAAGTTACGGTTTCAACCTCACACGGAAACTTACAGGCACCCGGATTTTTTACACCTTCCATTGCAAGCTGAGAAAGGGATGCTGCACCAGACCAATACCATAAACGTCTGGCCTTTTTTATCGTGACTTCTTTGCCGTCTCTTTGGGCAAGGTATCCTGCAAATACACCTGCTGAATATGTGCGTACGATGACATAAGGCATTTCCTCCATCGGTTCGGCTTGTTGTTGTATGGAACTTGCCTTTATGTATTTCTCTCCATTAACTGTGATTTCTTCCTCCATTATCTGTCCCTTTCGTTTGTTGACCGGGCGGCCACTCGGCTTTTTCCGGCGTTGTTATTCTGACAAATCTACTTCGGCAGGTTCAGGTATCGGTTCTCGTGGTTCAGGTTCAGGTTCTGGAATTTCCCTAATCTTAACTCTGAATGTACTATACCTTTCTTCTGCTATCACTTCGTATCCTCTCGGAATTGTATTCTTGAAGCGATATTGAAAATCCGCTTTGATCAATTCCAAAACATCCTCGGTTTTATATTCTACTTGCATTTCTATGTTCATGTCATCCTCCCTTCGTTGACCGGCCTCCCGGCGTTGTTAATCATCCTTGTTTATCGCTGGTATATTCGTTGCTACTGTGTGGTCAAGCAAGTCTATTACATGCCCACTGTTCATGATGTATCCGTACACTGATTTCTTTCCGTTGATGATTGAGGTAAAGGTAATCATATTGTTTAGTTTATCGGACGGAACTTCTATCTCGACACGCGCCCGCATCTCTGCCAGCGTTATGACCTCATAGGGGTATCCATCCAATGAAACGAGTGGAATATCTTGGTGAACTACAGTCTCGTTGTTACACGATTTTGTACACACCAGACATGCAGCTACAATGTTTATCAGACAGCAGGAAACAACAGTTACATATTTCATGATTTCCCCTTTGTCTTTTCCGACACCCATTCATTCCCGTCCATGTCATCCCTCCGTTGACCGGCTTCCCGGCGTTGTTACCATCATCCCATCACTCCTCCATCGCAATCAAAAAAAGCACCATCCCCGCCAGCCCCAGCATCAGGCCGCTGGGCAGCCACAGCGTTACGTAGTCGGCCGCGTCACACGTCCCGAACACCGGTTCAATGAGTACCATGCAGCCGAACATAATGAACGTCAGGCCGACGAATGCGGTGATGATCTTTTCGGTTGTGGTCATGGTTTGCCTTCCCATCTGTCACATACATTTCCCAGCCGTATGTCCGTCGTTTCGCAATTACTGACGCCCATCAACTTGCATTTGTAATATCGTTTATAGGCTTGTTTTGCGATCATCCATTTGCACGTTTTGCATCTATTCCCGCCCGGTATCGAACGGCGATATCTGTTGTCGAACTTCCACTGTTGGTATGGGCCGCGTTGTTTCTTTGCCGGTGCTATGTCCGAAACTTCTACGCCGAATAGGTCTTTCATGGTGTTCCGTCCTTGTTATTATCACCGTCATCGACCATACACGCGCATACGTACAGTATGCCGAGGATGATCACGGCGAGGCCCATTGAGAATAGTTGGATGTTGGTGAATGTCATAGCACCCCCTTCTGCCGCCTGATCTTATCCCTGTACGCGATCTTAATAGCGTCCTCGATTGCCGCAGACCTGTTGTTGTCTGTCAGCTTAGTGATATGATCCAGAAGCAGGTAAGACTGCAGGCTAATGCTTGCAGATATCCGCTTCCACCCGTGTTCTCTCTTGCGTAGTCTCTTCATGCCATACCCCTTTCAATTGTCCGGTAGTTTATTAAACTTTAATACCAGAGTCAAGCAATAAACCCTATATTTTTCAATCTTTTTTCTTGCGCTCGTACAGTAATATACAGTAATATACTGTAACGATGAAATGGAAGCAGATATCCATCAGTATACCGGAAGAGGCGTTACCGTACATTAAACAGGTAGCGAAGGAACAGAATAGAACGGTAGCTTCTCTCGGTGGATGGGCACTGCTACAGCTTACAGGTTGGTACGATAGACATCCGTTAAACATGAGTGAGTTCATAGAGAATGAAAGAATTGAACGTACAAACAGACGATAGAGACGTTATCATTAGAGGGCAGCAGATTGCTTCCCGCTGGGTAGAGTCTATTTCGCGGGATACTGTAACTGAAATGGCTCTGATCATGGCAAGACAGGAAAAAGTTATAGCGAAATGTACTGTTGAAATTGATCGGCTGACTAAAGAGATCAGGATACTTCAGCAGAAGCTGTCTTTAACTGAATAAGCTTTGCCTGTCCTGCTTTGATCCGTTTCCGTTCACCGTACCGCTTTGCAATCATGTATTGATCATCGTCCAGTAGCTTTGCATTACTCTTAGCAGGCTTTTCCCACATCCCTCTGGACTTGTAATACCTTGGTCTTTCGTAGGTGCCGTCCCATACGGTAACGATACCGTCCTTGTCTCGACAATACCATACAGTTTTCATGCTTCTGCCTTGTCCTTAAGCTGTGCTTGTGCTGTTAATCCTACACCTATAGCGGCCCATACATCCTTGCTTACACCGTACAGTGGTCCCGGCTTATGCTTCCAGCCTGTAGCATCGCACTCAGGGCACGGTTCATGGTCCCTGCCTACCCATGTCTTACCTTTACAACGCTGGCACTTCTTGCCGCCTATAGCCTCTTCCTTGGTCGGGCCGTAATGGTCTATTATAGCCTGTCTAATAGTGCTATCGTTAGCCCTTGGGTTTTTGCATAGATGCAGCTTTACATCCTGACGGTATATCTTGATCTTCTTGCCAGCTCGTGAGGCTTGCCAGAACCGGCCAGCCCAGAACACTGTCTCAAATGTAGACTTGCCGACGGGCATACCGTAAGAGGCAACCATTTCAACGGCTAGGACGGCGACAAAAGGCCATATGTTATACAACTCAGGCAGCATATCTTCGTTAGAAAGAAGTCCGAAGTCTTCTATCTTCGGCAAGCGATAATCTAGGACTGCATATGCCGACTGGTATGTACCGGGATCAATGGCTAAGATCATGTTGTTTCCTTTAACTCGTATCGCGACAAGGCTTGCTCTAACGTCACCTTACCGCGAGCAGCCCTATGCCACAGCAGCAGACCGACAACGCCAACCTGTTCAGGCTCTATATGCTCACAGTGGGCGGCTGCAAGCAAGCATTCATCTCGCGTGTACTCGGCAAGTTCCAGAGTCATCAACGGGACACGTTGCCTACGCCATCTCTCTTCACGCTTCCACAGAGCCGACCCTTCTTGTATCATCCGTACAAATTTCATAATCCTACCCTCAAACCAGCGTCTACAGACGACGTGGATACACGCGCCTGAGACTTGTCGTTGACTATAAACTAAGGAACCATAAATGAATAGAGAACCAGATTTGACGCTTAAAATACAGCAAGCGAATGTAGAACTGCGTCAATATATTTTTGCATTGGAAAAAGAAATTGCTCGCCTTCAAAAGCAGAATGCGCATCTCCAAGCGAAGGATACATCCAACCAATACAGGATCTCGCATCTTGAGCAAAGCATAGCCGACCTTCAGCGTAAAACAAGGCTTCATGTCAACATCGGTTTGAGTTCGCAATCTACACCTCCTGATACACAATCAAGTCAACAAAAGAATCCAGCAGACGGATAAACCGCCGCTGATCCATACGTTAAAAGACCAAAGGAATATCATGCAAAAACCTGTATTTTTTGTTTCTGAACGTGAATATCCTAAGCTACAAGCTGCATGCCCTGACGACTTCCCGTGGAAGTACCAAGAATTTGTTGAGCGATTTCAAAGCCTTTTGAGACATGATCCTAGCATCATCAAGATCAACGTGCGCGTAGCCGATTTTCTCGACTGGTGCAACAAGACCAAGGTCAATCCCAATAATACCTCTCGTGCTAGATATGCTGCACTTCTTTTCGCCAAATAATTTTAGTCTACTGTTCATACTTAATTCCTTTCTAATCATAAGTTGGAGCGGACGGAGTACCGCCGCTCATCTACACGTTAGGCAATATGATCTCCGTTCCAATGTTCCATCACCTGAAGGCACAGTGCCCCCAAATCTATAGCCTCAGCGTAAATCCTATCTTCATTTCCACCTTCGTGTTTATGTTGCAAAATTGCCTGAGCAAGTTCCCCTGTTTCTTCTGCAACAGCAAGCCCAAGCGTCTCAACGTTTTGCTTTCCCCATTTCTTTAGATTGTTGCTTGCTCGTTGAATCAACATATCTACGTTTTTGACATTCATAACCCTACCCTCTAACCGCAACAGAAGTTGTGTCAATCCTGTTCAATTTATCTATTTCAGATTCAGGAACCTCATCACGATGATATGCTAAATAATGTACAGCAAGACTGTTTGTTATAGTTCCATCAGGAAGCACTAAATCATACGTTGTACTATGCTCGCCGCATACACAAGTATGCCATCCGCGCCAGCACGTACCTTTCTGTGCTACAGCAAGCAATGCTCTCATCTTCGCTGTAAGCTCATCTTCTACTGGTTTCTTGCTAGCTGGTTGTGTGGGTCGAATATAAAGCAATAAGTTATCGTTTGGCATAACCCTACCCTCTAACCGCAACAGACCAAAAACCGTCCCATGGCTCTTGTGTTGCATTGGCATAATGAATTTCACATATTGGTCCTTGATATCCGCATGACTGACAAATGACCGCAACCAGCAATCGACCATGTTTATTTTTAGAACCCATGCATGCTACAGTTAATCCCGACAACTGTCCTGCAATAGCTTTGCATTGCGGACATGGCTCAACATTGAATGCATCTGGCATAACCTTATCCTCGTACCGCAACAGAAGTCTCGCTATACACCTTGACACCCGGTATATTCATGTTGCCCTTCAACGCCTTTGCCAATTGTCCGAGCACCTTTGTATCCGGCTTAACACAATTCTCTGCCGCCTTACCCTCGGCTATCGCAGTACACAACAGCTTCATATCCTCAACCTCAGCCTTCCATATCTGTCTTGTACTGACACCCTCGGCCTGCGGTGCTTCCTCGACAGGCTTAACAACTTCGGGAACAATAGGCGTTTCGAGGATAGCGGCAGCCGCTTTGTCCGATCCGAACTTTTCCAGAGCTTCGGCCTCTTCGAGACGTGCAGCTTCAGCCTTGCGCATAGCCTCTTCTTCTGCCTTGCGCTGCGCTTCCTGAATCTCACGTTCTCGCTGCATCTTGTAGTCAGCAAGCTTTGCCTTGACCTGCCTTTCAGCTTGGTCTAACGGCTTATCAAACTTGTTTTCCAAAGCTTTCACTTCTTTCCAAGCTTGATGCGCTTGCTTTACGGCTGGGCCTATCTCTTGTTTTACGCGCTTACGCATAGCTCGTATCGCAACTAGTAGCTTGCCGCCGTCCTCATAGTTAGAATCCGTTGTTACTTCAAATGCCTGTGCCTGATACAATACTGGCGTGACTTCCTGCTTAACCTTGGTTTCCATTTCCGTGTTCATTCTACTGCTTCCTTTTCTCGTTGCTCATAATACTTATGCACCGCCTCCACAAACATAGCCTTATCATTCCTGCTTATATACGGCTCACTCAAAGAGAACTTGCCGTCAGAAGATAGATACAGATTATACCGCTCTATTATATCAGGATGCCCGTTCTCTTGCGCCAACAACTCATACCCTGCCGTCTGTAACTTATCTTTCGGCGACGGTACACCTGTCTTAATGTCCAGAAGTATACGCCTACCGAATAATCGGCCTATCCTGTCCCATGTCCCTGCATACTTGTATACTTCCGAGTATGCCATCTGCTCAATACTCTCAGGCACAAAACACGTAGCCTGCTTGAAGAATGTATACGCACGTACATAAGGAACACAGACAGGATCGACCGACTTCCAGTCCAAGTCATGCTGATCGTAGAAAGCACAAGCCTGATGTACGAATGTACCTCTATCCTGAGCACGCTTGAGTGTAGCTTCAGGTATATGGCTGAAGTCTGTAGGATATACAGCCTGCAGGATCTGTGTTACGCTTGGAACTTCTTCACCGTTCCAGTAGTACGTGTGTGTCTGTTCGTTAAAACTCAACATGAGATTCTAGTACCGCCCTATGTTTTTCCATTGTCTGTAGGAATTCGTCCGTAGCTTGCTCGGCATCCTGTAACGCCATATGTAGGCTGTTGTATAAGTCTTCTGCACTTTTCAGAATATCTGTATCACCAGAATATATAGGGAATTGTGCAAATGGATCATCACACTTCACATATAATCGAACTGATGAATGATCACCTGCTTTGAACCGTTTCAAAGCCTTGCGCATAGGCTCGAATTCGACAGAAACAATTTGTATTTTTTTCAATAAATGTTTTATCTCAACTATTCTACTATTCAATTCTTCCTTGCTTAACATCCTCGCTATCCTTTCTGATTATCCGACATGATATTCTCAATGTACTCGAACAATAAGCTACCGGCCTCTTCCGTAGTCAAGTCTTCCAGCTTCTTGTCAATCGGAATCTTTGCAGCCTTACGACACTGAGCAATCTGATCAGCCGTCAGCTTAGCCTGCAAGTCTATCAAGTCATTAAGATCCTGTTCGGCGATACCATCTTCAACTACTTTTTTTTTACGTCAGGCTCTTCAGGCGGCAGCACTTCTGTTTCCGGTTCCTTCTCAGGCTCAGGTGTAGACTCCGATGCACGTTGCGGTGCCATCAAGGGTTCCGAGACGTTCAGAGGCTCAATGTCTTTGAGGCTATCAAAATCTTTTCCAAGTGCGTCGTGAAACTCTGCCGACAATGGCAGTGTCTTTGAGTGCCTGCGGATAACTGTCTTCTTACACATCTCAGTGTAGTCTGTTTTCCAAGGCCCAGTAGTAGCAGCCTTAGAACGCTTACGTATACTTTCGCATTCATCCTTGGTCATTACGCAGAAGCTCTTTGAGTCATCCTTGAATATCGCACAGCTATAGACCGCATACATCTCACCTCTCGGCTTACGGAAATCTATTCTATGCTTTGTTACCTGTCCAAGATTGTAATCGAAGTCGTCATTCTCGCAGACTATCTCTGCATACCAGTCCTTCAACTGGCCTGACCTGCGGCCTAGCTCGATGAGACCCTTATAGTCAAAAATGAGTGTGCATTTATCCCCATATGGAATTAAATGCACGAGGCGTCCGTCTGGCGGCAAGCCAGAAGATGCGCAATCCATCATGCACGAAAGCAATGATTCTTGAGTACACTCGGCAAGCTTAGGTGTTTTGCTTAACATAGTCAGCATCACCCTCGTGAACCGTTCAGCCGTTAGAAACTTCGGCAATGCCATTGCTATCTGCTGCCGCATTGTATCCTTGTTAATCAGTGCCTTGATTGAGTTTACCTTTGCGAGTCCTGTTTCCTGTGTCATGTTGTCTGTCCTTTCTGTTATATTACCTACTCTTCCGGCCATCTTTCCACCACACGAATACCAGTTCCTTCAACCACAAACATATATCCGCAATCCCGTAGAGCCTCATTAACTACAGGAATTACCTTCTCGAATTCAGATTTCCACAATCGGTTTAATGCAGGAATCATTGCTTCAAGAACCAGTTTAGTCGTAGTGCTGCCAGCAGCCTGTTGTTCTTTCAGCATGGGAAGCTCATATATATGAAACTCATGTCTGTGAATTATTCCGTTCTTATCTACGTAATCACACTGTAATAATGGAACAGCTTCAATCTTAAAACCTATAGGCATCATAGCGAAGTGTCCTCTTACAGTCATTGTTATGCCCATATAAGTAAACGTTTCACCAATACCTCGAAATGCTATTAGCTCTTCTATCTGTTTTTTTTCATTCATGGCATAATCCCAAAGTATTCCTCGCCCTCTTCCCTCGTAGCCAAGTTCCGGTAATGCTTGAACAACACACTGCTACTGTTGCCCATCATGCTGGTAGTCTTACTTACGTTCCCGTACTTGGCACAATGATACGTCGAAAAACTATGTCGAGTGATATTACTAGACCACTCTAATCCGTCCACCATAGCAACCAAGCTCTTCCTGTACTGATCAAACTCACGCCTGCCAACAAGCATATCATCCGTAATAGAAGCATCCCAAGTAGCATCCAGCCAAGCAATCAGGTTATCTTCCATCTCAATATACCTAGACTGCCTGCACTTACTCACCTCTGGGTTAATAAGTATAATACCTCTGGAACGCTGTATTTCGCCGTAGGATAACCTCTCGGCCTCAGATGAACGAAGGCCGGCAAATAATAAGATCGCGCCTTGTAGCTGCACTCTCGGCAATCCTTGCGCCCTTCTAAGCAGCATTTCAGCATGTTCAACGCTTAATACCTCTGGCATCTTCTCTTCTATGCTTGGTGACTGCAGTCTATCGGTAGGCGTATCCTCTATGAAGCCTCGCTTTTTCGCAAAATTGAAAAAGACTTTAAGGTAACGCTGATCATTTGACTGTGTGATGAGACTAAGCGTGTGTCTCGTAGACAGGAAATGCTCTATCATATCCGGTGTAATCTGATCAACAGGTCGGTCGCCGCATATCTTAAGGAACCGTTTAAGGCTACATTCTGCAGTATCTATGCTACGTTGCCGTCTATTCATGTTCCGCATATCCTGAAGCAGCATCTCGTATACCTTCTGGGCACTGGGAATATAGTGTCTTGCCTTGTGGTGCTGATTGTAGAAGGATACTGCATCCAGTAAAGAACCGTCACCTAACATCTCGTAGGCTTGTGCCGCTGTTGCGAGTTGTTTCAGGGAAAAGTTCATTGCCTGCTCGCCGTACTTCTGCTGTTGTGTACGCAGGTGATCGGCAAGATCCTCGGCTAATTCTTGGGTCTTGCGCCGGTAGACTCTACGGTGATTGTCGATCCAGCCACAGTCTACTACCCATGAGCCGTTCTTTTCTTCTCTTATTCTCGGCCATTCTTTCATCTTAGTATCCCGTAATTGTAATTGCACCTACTAATACGCCAATACCACCCATGATTATTACTGTTGCAAAAAGGAAACCTAAAGCTGCCATAAGCAGTGAGCCAATACGTAAAACCCAAGGACTGCTTTGCCACTCGTCCTTATGTAGCATTGATAAATATGGTATCAAACAGACAATGGTAATGCCTGTGAATAGCAGCAAGGTGCTGCAAAGGCTTCTTACAAAAAGCTCATTCCAATCAGTACCTGCAATAAGAGCATTCGATACGACTGTATTAGTTGCCACATCTACATAAGCCTTAGTTGCCATAGGATTCGTATATGTCATCACTCGTCAACGCCTTTCATCTTCCCACAACAAAGAAAGGGCAAGAACCTAATGCCTGATGTGGTTTTCGCAGTAGATTGACAAAAACAAGTGCAGGCAAAAAGGCTCTTGCCCAAAGTGTGCGCTTTTTGTGTGTGTCTGTATAGGAATTCTTGTCCTCATCAATCTACTGTCGGGTAATGTATCACAGCTCTTTGAATTCTGTCCACAACTTTTTTCAACTTTTTTTGCAGGCACAAAAAAGGGAAGCATAGAAGCGAGGACAACTATGCTTCCCAGCACGGAAGAGAACGCGAAAAGGCTAACGCGTTGGCTCTATTCTTTCCAAGTCATAATCGTGTACATGTTGGTGCTTGTAGTATCGGAACAAGTAATAAGCACCTTGGCGTTCCTGTCAAGTTTAATGTCACCGTCTACGTATGCGGCTGTGTTTGTAACGTCATTCGATATATAGAATCTATTCGTAATGCTGTTGTGAATAACCGACATCGTAACATTGTTGCTACGGCCCGGCTGCATGGCAACAAAGATAGCCTTGATAGCCGGTATCCTGCCGGTTGCATTCGTATAGACAGTTGAGCCGCCGGTAAAGGTTTTGGTCTGTGTCTTTTCCCAGCCTGCCGCTATTGCCAGTCCTGCTACCAGTACTGCGATAGTTATGAGTGTGAGTTTCTTCTTCATTGCCCGTCTCCTGTGTGTTGTGTTTATTGCGCTCGTAGTTTGCGTAATCGCTGTATGCGTTTTGTTTTCTTTCTGCGTTTTGTGTCTTCTAAATATGGATCAAAAACTTGCTTAACATCCGCTCGTCGTGTCAATCTTTGCCTTAATCGTGATTGCTCTTTCTTGTTCGGTATGGCGTAAATGAAAGCCATAACATGCATAGGATCATACTCCCTCGTCATAACTTTAGCAATCATTTCATCTACCGTTTTATCATTCTTTCGCCTATCACGTAACACAGTCATACGATCTTGATAAAGCTCTTCGTATACCGGATTGAGTTTGCCTATAGAGTAGGGTGGCAGAATATCAAGCGGTGTACGTTCTGCAGGCTTACCTTCCGGCGTAAGATATGGCGGGATATATTCGCCAAGCAACTCACGCAAGAATGGAATATCCTTAACAAGAGCTTGCGTTGCAGTCTCAGGATTACGATAGGGTCTATCTATCCATTCATTAACGTAGCGTAGCAACCCACTTGCAGGAATAACTTGCCCTGCAGTGAACCCAAAGTTCCGCGCAAAAGAATAGTCATCCATGTCAATAGCGTTAATGAATCCATTTAATGCAGCAAAAGGTGTCTGTGTTAAATACCAACGATTCAAACCTTTGATAGCACCTGCGAATTTAGCAACATTGCTAGCATTTGCATACGTTGGATCATCTGCGACTTTATCGCGTATAGCTGCAGGAATTGCTAAAGCCAAGGCAAAGGGACCAAAAGTCCAAAGCGGTACATCATAGTCACCGATGCGAATTGAATACGGTTTTCTGCCCATATAAAAAGCTTTCTTAGCTTCAGGATCTCTAGGTGGTGCCCACGTAGTACGTCCGGCTATAGCCAACATCATACCAATAAAGCTAACAGTAGTACCAAATAAAGCCTGCCCTGTTCTAAGACGAATTTCATCATCAACTAAAATCTGTTGTTCTTTTGTTAGATTGTTGAACTTTTGCCCATACCGTTCTTTTGCTATACGATTTTTCGTTAATGGTAACCCAGCAATGAAAGGCAAGAATGATGTATTCACACCTTCTTGTGCAATCTTTGTTGGCGTTCTAAGGAATCTAGCAAATGGCGCAAAGAATGGACCTATGTACGGCATTGATCTCATCTTCTGTAACGAATAACCGAAAGCATCCAAGAAACGATTGATTACATTCTCGGTGGTATCCGTCATTGTTTCGCCTAATTCTTGACGGAACAATAATTTCTGAGCTTGTTCTTCAGCTTTTTGATAAGCTACTTCTGGCGTCACGCCCTTCTTAATTAAGCGTTGCGCGGCACTCTCTTTAAGTATGGTGCTGAAAAATTTATCCTGAGCTTCAAGAAAGCGTCCGATAAAAGTAACGGCAGCAGGTAAACGTTTATTGACTGCTTCGTCTAAAGTAGTTTCGCCGACCTCTTCAAAAAGTTTGGATGTATCATAACTATTCATCGCATTACGAAATTCTTGCCATGCTTGCCCAATATTTTGAACAGACGTTATGGCAAAACGAGCTGCTTCAACCGGTTGTCCAGCAAAAATCAAGCGTCCCGGTGCAAGAATACCAGTCATAATAGAATTGCCGACTATATTACGTTCATGACTTTTAGGACTGGAAAGCATATTGCTATACAAATATGCACGCCAGAAAAACTTGGCCTTCTCTTTCCTTGGTAATTCTGCGACAATAGTATCAATCACATTTTGAACAGCCGCCGCTCGTGCATCAGCGTCTTCAATAGCTTCTGCTTGAGCAAATAATTCTGCTGCTCTATTCAACAACGCTTTAATTTTAGGTGAATCTGTTGAAATACGCCGATCTCGCATCCACTTTTTAACCACTCTCAAATGTAAGTCTGATCTACCTTCAGGCGTCAACAACTTAAACTCACGAGCAAAACGTAGTAATGTACCAGCAACAGTCCAGTCTTCCGCAGCAAGTTCTAATGCTTGACGCTTCGTTGTTTCATCTACGTTTTTGGCGTTAAGAATACCGGTCAACTTTGCAACACGATCATACGAGTCCTTTGTTTCTCTTGCTTCCTCAAGTAATCCTGCTGCATCTTGTGTTGCTTGCTCTGTGGCCTCTGCTACTTTCTGTGCAATCGGTGTATTCTCCGCAAGATTAGTACCGGCATCACGGGTTTCTTTAACTGCCTGCCGAAACTCAGGGTCTTCTGAGGCACGAGTTATTGTTCGACGTTCGTGCATGCCTTCAGGAATATCAACCTCAATGTCGGGTTCTGCTTCAAAAGATTCTATTATAGATTCCAAGTGCTGACCGCTTGTGTCTGCGTCATAAACAGGCGTTCCTTCTACCGTCTTAGCTGCAACCTCTTCCAGCACCGGCACAGCCTCTTCCGCAACAGGTTCCTCGACGGGTGCTTCCATCTTGGCGGGTTCAGTTGGTTTTCGTATAGCCTCGGCAAACAGCGGCATTTCAGATTCACGAGTATCAAACAGTTCACCCGTTAAATCACCGGCTGTACCGGCAATAGGCGCACCAGCCCGTCGTTCAATCTCTGCCTGTTGCCTACGAGTCTCTGCTTCGGTTGCTAATTCCTTTTCTGTTGCCGCTTCTAATGCGAATGGTCGTTTCAAACTACCCTTGTCAATACGAAACTCTTCATTAAGATCAGGCTCATACGGCAGGTATATATCTTCTTCTGGTCCTTTGATCTGAAGCGCAGTGTCGGTTTCCGCTATGACTTCATGTGGCTTACCGTCGATAGTAAACGTGTCGCCAACCTGCATATCGGCTGCTATTACCTTATCTGTGCGTTCTTCTAACTCACGTTGTTTCGCTTCAGCTTCTGCTTGCAAAGCATCCCAATATGAATCGGGCATATCTTGAACAACACGTCCTCGACCTTTGCCTTGTAAAGCAGTAACTAAATCATCCATAGAAGCATTTTCTGGTAACAAGCCAGCATTAACAACAGCCTGTAATGCCTCGTCTAATGTAGGTGCGTACGGATTTGAAGTCCTAAATACTAATGGAATACGCTCAATCAGATCATAATACATGCCACGCTTTTCATCAGGCGACTTTCTGAATGATCGTATCTTGCCAACGTTACCGAGAATAAATTGCGGAATAGGATCAGTCCATACATCACCAAGAAGTGCCGGTCTTCTTCCTTTTGCTAGCTCCTTTTCTTTCGCTTTCTTAACCCGTAATGCTTCTAAGTCAGATTCCATTTGTTGTTCATCAGCAAAGAATTGCTTGGCTGCTTGGGCTTGTGCTTTATCTTTGCTCTTCAGCTTCTTCTTAAATCGTGCAAGTCGTGCTGCTTTTTTACGAGTATGATTACGCGGGATCTGTGATAATTGTTCCAGCCAGTCTTGCTTTATCTTATCTACATTATCTTGTATTACGACATCTTCTACCTCGAAAGGTACTGCTTCCGGCGTAGGTTCAGGCGCAACGGCAGCCTCTTCCGCAGGTGTTGTCTTTACCGATTGCTCTCGAAGTGCTTTTACTTCAGGACTTTCAACATAATCTTTTCGGTAAACCCATTCGATTGCTTCGCGCATTGCCTCTCGTCTTGTAGGCATCGTGCCGCCTTTTTTGTTCCCATAAGCATCTACAGCTTGCCATGAAAATCCACGACCACCAAATTTATCCGTGGAAGGCTCAACACTAAGAACCTGACCTTTTGGCGTCGGCTCTTCTTTCGGCGGAACATACAGGTCGCCCTCGCGGGTCCAGCCTTGCAAAACATCGGGAACACTTTTTTGCAGAAGCTCTGCAGTTTTTGCATTGACCGGCTTTTTATTTCTAATCGCATCATAAACAACATATTTATGAGACAAGAATTGTGTTACTTGAGATGCTTTCACGTTTCTATTAAGGCCTAACCAGTTTTCCATTGATCCGTGCATCGCATCTGTCGAAAGCCATAAGTATAAATTGCCTTCCGAATCACGAGTAGATCGTGTTTTAGGTTCACCTTTAGGCGCGTCAGGATATTGCTCATCAAACTCGTTATTAAATACACCATAATCTTCCGGCATAGGATTTTTAACAACGCGCACATCGACAGGGCCAATTTGAGCAACAAAGGATTCTCTAATGCCATCGCCTTTAGGTTCGGTTTTTTCATATTCTTCTTGCGTCATCTGCTCAGGCGGCTTCTCAGGAACAGCCTCTTCCGCAACCTCTGGAATATCCGCAACCGGCGGCTCTTCGGAAAGTCTGTCTTGTCGATATTCCTGAAATAATCGTTCGGACTCAGCTTGTAAATCTCGCAACTCTTGACGTTTGGCATCATAATCATTTTTCAAACGATCTCTTTTTCGTCCAGTAATACCTGTGTTTTTCAATTGCTTACCGAGAGCGTTAATGTCTTTAGTTAACCTAGTTTCGGATTCTTCGTATCCTTCTAATTGTCCTTGAAAAACACCTAGATCATCAATCATAGGAATATCCGCAACCGGCGGCTCTTCTTGGAACCTGCCTTCAATTACAGGTGCTTCGGGTGCAGGCGGCTCAACTTCAGGTGCAGGTTCTACAGGCACAGGCTCTGGCTCGATAGGTGCAGCTTCTTCCTGCATTTGTGATTGTAATTGTTGCTGGATTCTTTGAAGATTTTCTTGAAGATCTAAATAGGATTTCTCAACAATGCGGCCAGCCTTTTTTCGTGCGTCAACGATAAAATTAACCTTAGCTAGTTCGTGTTCAATAGATATCAACTCGTCGGCTACAGATTTCGGCTGTGTCGGGATAGGCGGTGGTTCTGCGGTGGGTGCCGCTTTAGGTGCGCCCGCTACTTGTTGCGTGATAGCAGAAGCAATTTTGCCGCCACCAAAAGTTGTTTTACCAAGCACATATCCTGCTAATGCGGCCTTCCATGCGTCCTTGTTAATAGTGCCAATGTCTAACGCATCAATTCGCTTCATAACCTGATCACGTTCCGGTCCTTCAGGCAATGTTTGTGCATATTCTGTTAATGCTAATCCAGTAGCAACACCTTCTAGCATTGTCTGGCTATATTCTTCAGCACCTTCCATTAAACCTGCCAGTTCGATTGCGCCTATACCCTTAAGAACTGATATCAAAGCCTTTTTCTGAAGTAAACCTGCGGCCTTGCCAACGGCCTTGGTTGCAACTTTCTTGCCTAAACCTGTCTTTGCTAATTGCTTGAATGGACCAATCAACACTCGTTCGCTTGCATACTCAATCATGCCGATTGTCGGTCCAAACATATTGGTATACTTGTCTACTATTGCTTCATCCTTGACACCGCTTTGACGAAGACCGTTGGCAAAATCACCTGTTACATTTGCGATTAACACTGCCGCACCTGCTGGATGTGCTGCGGATATAGTACGTGGCGCATTGTTCAAAAACATCACGGCAACTGCATCAGCCATGCGATTAACATGATTAAGATCCTTTAACTTAGAAGGCTTCCAATTAGTCCAATCACTTATCAGCTCATTGGATTCCTGTGAGCTAACTCTAAATGGTTCTGGTACTGCTTCGCGCCACTTGTTTGCCATCTCGACTGCTTCTGTACGGAACGATTGATCTAACTTCTTACGGGTAGATTCCGGCATAACCTTAACAACTTGGTTTAACACCTTTCTGTCAAGACCGCCCGGCGCAAACTCTAATGTTTTGATTAACGTCGGCAATGATTCGACAACGCCTGCACCCATATCTATCGTACCCGCTATACCTTGAGATAGCTTGTTTCCTATCTCTTCAACGGTCTGGCCGATAACGAAGTCTGGATCTGTACGCAACCTACCTTCTTCAACCTTCGGCGCCGGTGCCTCTATCCGTTCCATAGGCACACCCGGTAGAGCTGCCGGTGTAATCTCTGGCGTTGGCTCAGATGCCGGTGCAGGCTTAGGCATTGCGAAAGAAGGTGTCCCTGTCACTTCCGTTACGTCCGTCATGACATTGCTGACTGCCGGCATATGGGCAGGACGTGGTAATGCTAGGGCTTCTCGTTGCGGTGCAGGTCTAGGCTTCGCTGTAGCAAGACGACGAGCAAAAATATCATCCACTTCGGGATCTGTGCCTATAGATACACCTGAAGGTTGCATGTTAGAAATGGCAACAGGCTGTGTGGCCGCCGATTTTTGCATTAGCGCATTATTGAATATAGCGTCTACTTCAGGATCAAACCCTAAACTTGTAGCTTGTTGCGCCATAATGATTACATTCCTATCCCGGCTTGCTGAATTTCATTTTGAGCATTGTTCTTAAGCGTTGATTTATACGCTTGCAAGATTGCTTTGTACTCTTCAACTAATGGTGCGGTTTGAGGATTTTGAGCATATGGACTATCTGATTTCAATGCGCCTTTATTTTCAAGCACAAGTGCTTCTTTAATCTTTTGATCAGTTGCATCCCACACGCCATTATTATTCGAGTCAACTTCATCAAATGATATAGGTATTTGATTCGCACCTGCAAGCTTAGACCATGCTTCCTTTTGTGCCATTGCCTGCTGTTCAGGTGCCGGTGGCGTAGGAACAGCCTGAGCAAGTGCCGAAGGTTCCGGTGGTGCTGCGGGTGTCGGTGCAGGTGCAGGTGTAAGTGCGCCTGCTTCCGGCGATGGTGCAAACTCATCCGGTTGAGCTTGAGCAGTTTTAGCTTGGCGATTACGAATCCTAATTAAGAAGTCGCGTTCCGTGTCTGTTAAAGAACGAGTACGCGCTGTTGCCGCCAATTCTTTTGCTGTCTGAACATCTTCAGGACTAGGCGGTCTAATAGCCTGCTGTGATCGGCCTAACCGTTGATCAATCTCTTGTTGCAAGAAGTCAGCTAAGGCATAATCTTTACCTTCTAACGCTGTCAACTTTAGTTGTGTCAGATCGTTAATTCGAGAAGTTCCTAACGTAGTCCCTGCATATGGACGTTGCGTTTTTTCTTGTTCTTTCGGTCTATTCTTCTCGTACACAATAGAAGCCAACTGTCGTGTAACCGCTGTCTTATTAGGATGAGTAAACTTCGGATAGAACATGGATTGGTGCATGTCTACGCTGCCAACTTTGCGTTGACCGTCCGGCATAATAATCTCAATCTGATTACCCTGCTTAACAAACCGCGTACCCTCTGCTTCAAGCTGCTTCAAGACATTGGGAAACTGAGCAGTCAAATCACCGTCCGGCATGAAGCGCATACTCTCAAGCATTAAGATGCTCTGCATAGCCTTCTGTTCTTCAGGCGTAATTACCTGCGGTGATACGGTTTGCGGAGTCGGCTGTGCAAAACGAGCTTCTTCCAATGCCATACGCCGTTCCTGAAGATCCGCTGTACGTGCCGCTTCTTGTTGTCGCAAGGCCTGTTGCTGCTGTTTAGAACGTAACCCGCGTCCTGTCGTAAACCCTTTAGCAAAACCGGAAAGTCCTGCACCTAATGCGCCTTCAAAACTAGCCATTGTATTTATCCTCGTTTTAGTCTTAGTACCAATCTAAGGGACTCAGCGAAGTTCGGGATGAACTTTGACCACCCAAACCTGTAAACAAACCAGCTATATTGCCAATCCCACCAATCATTGCTGCGCGATTTTGGGCACCTGCTTGTCGTAACTGCATAGATTCATTCATTCGCGCCAATTCCATTTGCTGTTGTCTATTTAATGCATTTTCTTGTCCTGCAAATGCACGTTGCAAAGCATTCTGTTGTGCTTGTGCCGTAAGTCCTGCACTCTGACCAAGGGTACTAGCCAATCCACCAGCACCAGCCCCGTATGCCTGTGTCCCTAATGCCGCTGCCTGCAATGCCGGTCCCGGTGCCTGCATACCAAGTGCGACACCTTCAAGCTGGCGTTGCCGCTGTTGTTGTCGAACACCAGCTCTTGCCTGTGTTTTAGCACCAGCTTCTGCTGCTGCTCTGGCTAATGCCACATCGCGCTGCAATGCTTGTGATCGGGCTGACGTAGGTGAAATACCTAAACGTGAAAGCTGGCGTTCCTGTTGTTCAGGTATTGCGGCATATGCTTGCCTAACTTCCGATCCTGCTCTTTCTGCGGCCTGTTGCTGCATAAGACCAATAGGTGCAAAAGATTCCTTAATAGTCTGTTGAATGTGTGGCTTGGCACTCGTGAACAGCTCGAACATCTCTCGCGCTCGCATAGCCTGCTCTTCGCCTGATGCTGTAGCAAACTCAAAGAACTTTCGCTGTGCTTCGATAGCTTCAAGCTCCTCTGGTGTCAGCTCGCGAGTCAAGTCAATAAAAATATTTTGTCCCGCATCTGCTCTATCTATTGCACCCGTTAAGCCCTTACCTAATCTTCCCATTTCTTCGGAAGTTAAAACAGGTGCATTCGGATCATTAGCATTATCGCCAATAGGCCGATAAATTGGTACTTGTTCGCCTTGTCCCGGTGTTACCATAACAATTCTCCTAATCGCTAACAATGTACTGGAAGTACAAGTTCAATTCACCCGCAGTTAGATTTTCCGCCGCAAGCGTAAGGACGATATTCCTTGCCGCTGTTGAAATAGTGGTGAAATTGGCCGCTGTACCGTCAGGAACTGCATCATGTGCACCTGCATCCCATACATTTCCACCTGCACTGATAGCTGTAGTATTGACTATACCGGTTGTATCATCAGTTCCTACACCTATTGCTATGGTTGCCGCATCAGTAGCCGACTGAAAAGTAGTCTCGACAATATAGAACGCTCGAACAATATAAGCATTATCAGGAATCTTCGGCCCTAATGTATATGGACTTGCCGCAACCGTTTTACCGGCAGTAGCATCAAAATTAGCCCTAACCCAAGGATTGCTGATCTGCGCCCACTGTAAGGTAGAATTGCTAATCAGTATCCAGAACGATCCATCGTCTTCCTGCCTCGCAACCTTGCCAATATCAGAAGATGTCATAGTTGTGACAGCTTCTCGTTCTGCGGCATCGTCATACGAAAAAGCATGAAGGTTATGTAAGTTAGTCGTTACCAATTCTTTATGTAAGGCCATGGTCTGTTCTTCCTTAAACTACGGTTGAATTGTGACAGTATTACCGTCATTATCTGTCACAAGATTGCCATCTTCATCGAATACATTCAGATAATCACCCTCTACAAGTACATCCTGAAACGGTACAGGTGCCGCCAAATTCGGATTATATACGACATTATTAGCGTCAACTCCGATAACACCTATATCACGTAATTGCTGTACTGTCAAAAAGCTATCGAGAAAATTCCCCTCCCTGCCTAATCCTATCTGCAGGATCTTGGACAACGCTTCAAGGATCTGACGTACCTTAAGATCCTCAATATGCGTTGCACTCGGAATACCTCTCTTTATAGCCATAGCTTACAAATCCTGCATACTCGTGCTCAGGACAATACTCTCTATCTCATCATCCGAAACAACCTCTATTTCCCACGTCTTCTCATCCCGTAACACCTTGAGCTTACGGGCTTTATCGTTGGTAACTGAAAGAGACAAGACGGCTGTAGCGTTCTCGTTGGCATATAAGTTAAGAGTAACTGGATATGTATTTGCTACCACCTGAGTCACGCTAGGCGACCACCGTCTTGGAAGTTGATAAATCTTTCCGCGCCATGTACCTGTAAGATTAGACGAGCCTTGCCGCCAACCTTTAACAGCATCACCCTGTATCAGGTACAGTACATCCGTCTCATCGTCGGAATATAGACCGGCTGTAGTCTCATCAGTTTCAACCAAGGTTGAAGCACCTTCGCCGAAGTCAAAGATGATACCTGTGCTATCTGTCCAGCCATGATATATCCCGTCATGCACTTCACCTATCATAGTATCAGGGTCTATTGCATTCCACTGCTCACGAGTATAGAAGGATTCGGTCACTAGAGTGCCTAGACCGGCCTGTACGGCCACTAAACCGTCCGGGCTAGGGTAAACTACGGTTTCGGCTATTCTCGCCATTCCTCGCTTGGATACGCAAGCCTGACGGATACTGAGCTGGGCTACTGACATTGCATCGGGTTCGTAGCCGGTAATCGCATAGGGTATGCCTTCTGTGCCGACAACAAGTGTATTCTCGGATACTTGTAGCCCTACAATATCTTCGTCTATTGTAATGGCATAGTCTTCCGGCCATGCGTGAGGCTGATTTATTGCTGAGAAGAAGACTGTTTTACCCTTGAATGCGGCAAGAAACCCGCCGGGCATACTGACTACACCCTTCAAGCTTGAGTCAGGTGCATCCCAATTGGCTGAAGGTAGGACTTCATCTGTCTCGTCGTCTGTCAATGAATCGGTATACGAGGTTGTAGCAAGGTCTATCTCGGCAACGTAATAGTAGTCTGTACCGGCATTTGTGGTAACTGTCCGATATATCCGCTTCTTCGTTACATTGGCGTACCCGGTAACTGACGTGTCCATATTGCTTACCACAGCGTCCTGCGTTGGATCTATATCGACTGCGGTACTTGGACTGGAAGGCGGTCCTTCTTCGCCCCAATCGGTAACAAAGGTGTAAACATATGCTCTTGATACGGTATAGTCGGCAGCTCTGCTGGTATCGTATGTGATGGTAAGCGTACATTCGGGTGAAGTAGAGCTGTTGACCTGTGTTGATGTACCGCTTGCACCGTCCAGTACGAAGTCTGTATTGCTTGCATATTGGCTTGTTGCCGGATAACAGGTGCCTAAGCTTGCACCGTCTGCACTTGCGGCTGTAAACCAGAGAATGAACTTAGCATCTGCACTGGCTGTAGTCTTTGTAGGAATAGTCTCGATCCGATATGATTTACCGGGTGTAACTTCATTGACATTAGTACCGCTGTAAGCACCCTCAGTAAGTGTACCTGTCTGTGATACTGTACCGTCCGGCTCTTCGTAGTAATAGTACCAGCTTCGCGTCCATGTAACAGAAGCTTTATCTGAGGCTGTAATCGTTGGTGTATTCGTCGGAACCGGCAGTCCAAGGGTATACTCTGACTCGTCTGCATCGACAAGCGTCAAGGATGTCATTTCCCATACAACTGTCCCGTCTGTAACGGTATCGCCTACACCTTTTCCGCTAATACTGGGTGCTGCTGCTGCGGAAGTACCACCGGTTGTAACTTCCCATACGGTTGTGCCGGTTTCCCATCGCGCTTTCTGGCCTAACGTATAGGCTGTAGAGTTCTCGCGGATAAGTACACCTCTAACCTTGGGTGCATCGTCTCCGGTATAATATATCCTTGCTCTCTGATCGTCGGCAATAGGACTTTTTACTACGTCTACATCGGTTGTCCAAGATAACCATGCACCGTTGTATGAGTAGATAGATATACGGCTGGAATCCGGCAAGGTAGCAACATCGCTTAGACCGGCCAATGGTTTGATATTCCCTGATTTCAGGTCGAGGTTAGTAGCAACCTGAGCCTGCGTGTCCGATAATAGTCTCGGTGCTATCCTCGGAACAAGTCCTTGAAATCCTGTGAGTTTAATCTTCATCTAATGACTTTGGTAACGTGTATTCTTTGTTGTAATGATACCATGCAACCCACCCGCCTAGCCGGACACCTCTGTAAATGGACCAAGCTCTAAACTTGTTAGTGCCGCCTAAACGACAAGCATCGTAAAGAATCTCATCCCATTCCGCTCTACTCAAAATACATGAATATCCGGTCAATACGTTATAGCGAGGCTTAAATCTGTTCCGATAGCCGTGATCGTGGATAACTGCGCCGCAAGTCTCTCGCTTGTTCACGCCGTAAAAAATACGTAATAGCCTCGGAATGCTGGCTAGATCGGATAAGAAGCTATCTTCTATTTCTACGCCCCAGCCCCTCCTGCTTATATAAAGGAACGGTTTAGCAACTTTCCATTGCTTGTGCTCACCGAAAGGCGGATAAAGTAAAGGCTCGCCGCAAGGCAAACAACCGTAAGGCTGAAGCATTGAGGAATCATATTCACTTAAAAAAAGTTGCTTCATTTTAATCGCTTTTATATGAATTCTGCTGCAATCTTAAAATCGCACGAAGTAAATTGATTTACGCTCTTTATCAGACAGTTTCAAAAATCTACAAGTTTGCGGTTCAAAGAATCGAAGTTGAGCTTTCTTGCCTATAATGATAGCGTTAATAGCATGATGCCCACCTTTGTCCTGCTTAAACCATACTTCAGCAATAGCGGGACCGTCAGAACCTTTACCTTTCTTCTCCCACGCATAATACATCCGGGCCAGTGCGTGATACAGCCCCGCGAAATCGTCACAGTCCCAGTCATGCCGCCACTTGTCGAGATTGGCTTTCTTCAGCGTGTCCTTAAACCATGGGTTCATCTTGTTGCGGACCCACGATTCCGATACCGATTCATACTTTGCGTCGGCGAATCGGACCTGTTTGCCGGAAAACAATAACTTGATAATGCTGGGTGATATAGTTGTCATGGTGTCCACCATTCGAGGAAGTTCTTAAAGGCCGTAACAAACACTGCTGCGCCGCCACCGCCAAGTGCTGCGCCGCCGAACGAAATACCCCGGTTGCCATTCTCAACCTTCTTCAGCCGGTTGTGCAGCGTCACGCCGAAGCCACAGCCGTCCCGGTTCATCGTTTTCACGTCTTCGACCAGTACCTTGACCGTATCGTGCGTGGACTTCAGACCGCCCTTGAGTTCCCCGATGTCCTCTTTTATGCCCATCAAGATGGCCGTAAGATCCTGTGTGCTTCCCCTGTCAGCAGCCATATTATCCTCTTTTCCCCTTTATCGTATGCCGAGTATAAATTCATAAGCCAGCCCGATAAGTACCCCGATCATCATCAGGCCGAACAGTATCTCAATCAATATCCAAGCTGGATCTTTTTGCGTCATTGTCCATACACCATTATGTGAGCCAGTACACAGAAGAAGGCAATAATCAACAACACCAATATGGTCCACGCTATTTTCATGGTAAGTACTCGTCATAGCCATGCAGTTTGTTTGATCCGTCGATGTATGCATTGTCCGAGTCAACGTACACTCGAAATGACGGGATGTGCTGGTCCGCGCCGATGTCCCATGTGTCGTTTTCGGCGTCCCGGTCTCTGCCGTCGATGTCGATATTTACGCCTGTGGGTGTTGTTCCGAGATCCTGACCCGCATGAACAAGTTTCGCTCCCGGTTTAAGGTGCAAATCTTCAGAACCTGTGACAGTCGAAACAAACGTGTTTGCTGGAATAACGCCTGTAAGAGTGTTGGCACCCTTGCCGCTGATCGTACCATCCTCATCAGCATTGTTGCTGAAGTTTGCGTAACCGCTGCCGGAATTGATTACCCAGTCCGCGCCCTCATTGCCACCTGAATAAACATTGCGATATTCGGAACCTCCATTGTAATTGAGTCCACGATTAACACCGCTTGAACCATGGCAATGAAAGATCACACAGTTAAAAATGTTGCAGCCTGAGCCACTGGCAGACATTACCGAGTTTGCATTGGATTGACCTGTATTGTTCTCCATGTGATAGGCTATGCAATTAGCTGCAATGTCATTCGGATAGAAACAAGAGGTTGTTGTTGAAGATGTTTTGCGAATTCCGTGAACTATCAAATTGTAAAAGTCAGCACCGGCTGTTCCCCGAACAGCATAAGTCACATTTTGCAAATTCGCATCGACTTCCAACCATCTAATCTTTGCAAGAGCAACACTGGCAAACAGGATGTCAGTCACGCCGCCTGTGGATTTGACTATTCTTGCACCTGTTCCCGCCGTTCCGTCGTGCCGATCTGCCGCGACAACAGTCAATGTTACTGATACTAATCCGACAGTACCACCGCCGTTGATAGTGACAGATTCATTAAATGCGCTATCGTTGTAGCATTCACCTACAGCAGCATCACCCGCTGAATAGATGTTCGTCTTGTCCAAATCGGCCTCCCATAGGGTTATCGTAGAATAATCCCGGCCAGACGTTCCAATGCTCTTCGTAACCGTTGCAGCCCTGCACTGCACCGCCACCATCACCAACAGTATGACAACCCATCGCTTCATCGTATCACCTCGACCGCTTTTGCTTTCAGAACGTTCTTGAGTTTGATCGCTGACTTCGTTTTGCGATAGTCTTTCTTCTTGCTCACATTCTCAATGTCAGCCTTTTCTGCCTCCGAAAAGCCCAAATCATTCTTGTAGTCGAGCCTGTTCTTGCGCTTCTTCAACATCACCGGTTCTTCGTCTTCATCTTCCGGTTCGCTCATCAGCGGTGCCATTGCATCGGAAGCTTCTGCATCCGTCATATCGTCAACCTTCAATGCTAGATGCTGCTTTAATTCACGCTCGGTATACGGAAACTGCGTATAGTCTTTCCGGTCATACGCCGTGTTCTGCTCGATCAGATCCCACATGACATTCAGATCATCTTGACTTGGCGTAACCGCACCACCGTACCAATACTCTGCACCGGGTGTTCCGAAGATAAGATGCTGCTTCGATTTCAACCTGCGTTGAAGAAATAAAGGCACATTCATATACTCGCCGTCTGAATTCGGCTTGTTGCTCAACACCTCAACCGCATCGGTCGCCAACGTAACACGCTGGATCTCATACTTGCTTATGCGCCGAAAGACATACTTGGAACGCTTCTGCATCCATGCGTCAAGCACTGTGCCTGCCGCTCGCAACCCGTGTTTGTTGAATCCAAAATTACGCTTGTTGCAGATGTTACTGACATGCACTTCCGCAATACGCCGATCATTAGCAGCATGTAGAATATCGCCGTCCTTGTATTGCGGACCATTGCCAACGTGTACTATGACGTCAGCCGCAGATGCAAACAAGAGACACATCTTGATGATGCTCAGAATCGTGACTGCGTAAACGATCATTAGTGTGACTGTGTATCGTGATCTCATATCGTGTTATCCTCAGAATGCGTAGTGAACCTGAACATGCTCAACTGCGTTCGTGTACGGAACAACGTTCGTCTGGGAATCGTAAAAGATGCCTGTGTGCTCATTCAAGGTATAGCCGTCCTTGACGCGCCACTGCCATGTGCTTGCAATTATCTCATTAGTAGTCAGTCCCACTTCAGGATTGACCTGATACCGATTAACATAGGTAGAGTACAAGTCGTTCGTTGTAATGGGCGTAATGTTCGTTACCATGGTTCCGGCCACTATGTTATACACCTGACCGCTATTAGGAATATAACCGTACTGTGCCTTCGTTCCATTGATATTGGCGAAGAAGGTCATAATGCCACCCAACTTGCTAGGTGGTATATCACGCTTGGCAAACTCTACGATTTCCGGCAACGTCGTTATTTCGTAGTGGACATACTTCGGGTCGGTGCCGCCGGAGAATGTCGCTTTGCCGGTTACGCGCATGGTGCCGTTGACGTCAAGTCCATAGGATGGGGTTGTGTCATTGATACCAACATAGCCCGGATTATCCAAGGTCAGAACAGTTTTTGAATCACCATCATCCTGTATTTGAAACATCATCCTCGAATCTTCTGTTCCCGTGGTAACATCCTCTGTGATAACAAGTATCTCTGCCATTTCCTGTAATGTTGTATCAGTAATTGAATGATTAAAGATTAACCGTCCAACCGTATCACCATCAGCAGGAGATGGAGTAACTTTATCGAAGGAAATAGCCGCGCCTCCTGTGCCAGAGATATTAGCAGCAAGTCTCATCATCGTACTGCTACTACTCTCTACTTCAAAAGTTGTGCTTGGTGGATTCGTCCCAATCCCCACCATGCCATTCGTCACATACAGCGTGTCGTCAATGTTTGCAGTGCCGTTGACGTGCAGCTTGGCTTCGGGCGAGGATGTGCCGATTCCGACCTTGCCATTCAGATCAATAATCAATCCGTTGACGCTTGCGCCCCAGCTTAATCCCGTAACGAACTTGAATACATCCAAACTATCGTCGTAACCAGCCCAGCACCATCTATTGTCACTTTCCGAATCGGTCCGGAATTGCAAAACAGAATCATTAGTACTCGTATTAGTAATCCTGATATATTGTGGAGTTGAACCGCTAACCTCAAGATGCGTTCCCGGACTTGCAGTCCCAATCCCCACGTTACTGTTCGTCACATACAGCGTGTCGTCGAGATTAAGCCGCCCCGTCTGATCGTCAATCTTGCCACCCTGCATCAGCAGTTGACCGGACAACTTCTGCGATCCGACAACATGCAGGTTCGTACTGGGTGTCGTCGTTCCGATTCCGACATGGCCGTGATTATTGATCCGCATACGTTCTTCAGGTGCTGTTTGGGGTTGCTGATGAAAACGATCTTCTGGCGTAAAGAATGCCAATGCCATATCATCACCATAATTATACTCAGAGAAACAAACAATACGACACCGCTTGAAGTCATTATCTTCATCAATTTGAAAATCTAATGAAATGCCAGCATTCGTTGTATCTTGATGATGCGTGTTCTGCAATCGAATGGCCTCCCAAATAGTTGCTTCATCTTTTTGTATATGCAGCGATTCACGCGGTATGTTCGTCCCAACGCCAACATTGCTATTCGTCACATACAGTGTGTCTCCGAAGTTCGCAACCGTTGCTTCAACCGGACTGCCCTGCCTGAGTATCTGTCCTGAACTAACTGTATCGCTCGCTATAAGAACACCGTTGCTGCTCCAAATACGGTTTGCACCATAATAAGTCGAGCCAGTGGCCCCAAGGAACGTATTCAAGTATGGCGTGATAAATGATCCTAATGATAATGTGTTGCTACCATTCGGAAAAATGTCGCCACCGACGGTAAACCCTGCATCCCGCTCAGCCGTCCACACTGGATCAATCTCATCGCTCGACCCGAAACCGGGTGTCTCAAGGCGTGTGTGATACGGATGGCCCAAGTATGTCACCACCGTCGCACCGGCCCCCTGTGCGGCGCGCACCAGATAATAAGTCACGCCGACATACAGACTGCTGTTCGTAATCGCCGTATCATTCGCCGCGCTCACGCGGTATTCAGCAATCGCCCCGCCGATCTCGCCGCTCAAATTGGACGTATCAATGATGTTCGTTGTTGCGCCATTGTCATCGGAATAAAATAATTCAATGTATCCCTGAACAGTGCTATTTCCCACTGTTTTTTCAGCCGCAAAGACACCCTCGTAATTGCCTTGCTTTATCACTTCGACAGGATTAGTATAAATAAAACTTCCTATCAAATTAGTGCCAGCACCCAACACGTTCGTCACAGCCGTTGCCGTTTCGTGAGCAGTAATCAGCGAACTCGCCCCGGCAATCACCGGATGCGCCGTCAAACTGCCGTACAGATCCAGAACCGACAGATCCGCGAACAGATCATAGACCTGTGCCCTATTGATCAACTGGTTCGTCACGCTGGCATACGGACCGTACAGCCCGATCGTCAACGTGTCGCCGTCATCCAGCTTATTCGTGCAGGCCGTGTCAGCGTAAACTTTCGCCGTGTCAAGCGTCGTGTTCGTAGCCGTCGCAACGGTGGTATCGGTGTATGACTTGGCCGCGGTCAGCGTGGTATTTGTTGCAGTCGTTACAGTAGTATCAGTGTACGACTTCGCCGCGGTCAGCGTCGTGTTCGTCGCCGTATTGATCGTTGTATCAGTGTATGATTTCGCCGTAGTCAACGTCAGGTTCGTAGCTGTATCAACATAAATCTTCGTTGCCGCATCGTTAGTGGCAACAGGTTCGCCTAGTCCCGTAATCTTATAATCGTTCAATTTAAGATCCTCGGTAGCATCAATACCCGTTGCTCTAATCAACTGCCGCCCGTCCTTTAGACTTATGCCCGCATTCACACCTGCAACAATTGCGAGTAACAGAGCAAATCCACAAAGCGTTTTGACTATCTTCATAATTCCCATTCCTTTATTTGTTCTTATTCGGCAAGTCGCCATATACCAAAAAATACATTGTTCAATCCAACGATTGCATTTGTGCTTCCATCGGAATTCGCATGAATAGTGACATTATAATCAGTAAATAGCTGAACAGGCCCATATAGCATAGCAATATCTTTAGAATCGTCGGCAGTCATAGGTGTGCGCCACCGAACCATTTGTTCTCCATTTGTATAAATATAACCATACAATGCTTGTGATCCGGGGTTTTCAGTAAATCGAAGACGAGCATTAACCATATAATAACCATCTTGACTTACTTCGTATAAATTTGTTCCGTTATAGTTTCCATCAGTATCGGTTACTTCGGTTTCAAAATTCACACGAGTAATAACACCATTAGCGATATTTTGCTGAGTGCTTTTAGTTGCAAAGAAAAATGGCGTATTCGCTTCATCCGAACTGTTCGTATCCAAGGCAGGATAGGCATTAGTCATATCATCAGCTAGTGTCGTCTTGTCGGTATACAGATCCGAATACGCATTAGTCATCCAATCGGCCATGTTGTTCGTTATACTAACCGTTGTGCTGTAGTTGGAAAAGGTTGATACCATTTCGTTAGACAATGACGTTACCTGAGTATTGACATATGTCACAGAAGCCAATGAATCCGTAACAATAGCACCATCACCTATGTCATACTGCCCGGTATCGCCCCAGTCGGGCCAACGATAAATGAATGAAGCCGTACCTGTAGCATTACCATTACCCTTGAAAATCAAGTAAGGACCAGCAACAAGCGGATTAGTGTTGAATCTGACAATACAGTTATTCGTAATATCAAGGCAACTATCGTCAGTAACGCAAACAGTGATATTCGATGGAAAGGTTACGTTGGTAGTAATAAGCCAATCACCGCCGTCCAGTACGAAACGTGCATCTCTTGTGCCGAATTTTGTAATCATGTTCGTAAGCGTTGTCGCATTCTTGCTTCCGTATTCCTTAACAGAAATCCAGCTAGAAGGCGTCGTGTCGCTACTCGCTACAACCAGTCCAACAATTGCGTACAGCGTGATAAGAAGAATTAAAGCTTTTTTCATTTGTGCCCTCTATTATGCAAAGGTTATTGCCGAAGATACGCCAACAGGACCAAGTACAACGCCTGCCAAGTACCATGTCCCTGTCCCGCTATGCGTAAAGGTTTTTGTCAGTACACCGCTCGAATTAGTTACTTCGTACCAAAGCGTCTCTGTATCGCCGTCAGGTGGAACCGCACTCAGTTCGCCGGGCGTAGTCGAAGCGTCGATAAGCCAGAGCCTAAGCAGATAATATCCCGTCTCGTCCACTGTTATCGTAACTGTAATCGAATCTGAAGTCTCATCACCGACACTGATAATGAATGGTGTATTCGGCGAAACAGTGCTGGCCCTGACCGCAAGACCTGTTAATGTATCTGAACAGCATGACATATCGGCTCTCCTATTTAGAAATCATCTACTACTTTGACAGGGAACGTCGATGCCGTGTCCGACGAGGCACCGTCCCAATAATAGTAATTAACTGTCTGTATCTCACCGTCAAACGAAACAGATAGTTCTATTTCGTAATTACCCTCGTCTACATCCAAAGTGTCTGTATCCCAATCCATCTGGACCCAGCCGGTAGCACCTGATCCAACCTTGCTGCAGGTAATCGTATCGAGCACTGTGGTTGTACCCTTCTCTCGAAACTTTGCGGTAATAGAAGTCGTAGACGGACTCAGGTCAACAGCAACATCTGCTTGAATATCGCGGATTTGAAGATAAAGTGACGGCCTGTCATCACCTGCATGTACTCGTAGTTTATCCATTGTATAGTCCCTCGTTAAAAGCTATCGGTATTAACCGCTCTCGACCTCGGTACAAAACCAAATGCAGGTTGTGCCCGCAAACCAACATTCAAGCTTCCGCGTGTTCGCTCGATGTTAGCCGCTGACATTCCGCGTATCCAAAATTGTCTGTGGAAAGTTGAACCTTCTTTGTCAGTCCATGTCTTGTTGGGATATGCCTTAAGGTACATAAGAACGCCGTGTACCCATGATCGGCGGTAATCGGCATACTGTCTGTCGCATACTTTGGTAGCAGTAGACTTTAGCCGTAACGCAACTTTGACTACAAGACCGCTGGCTATATCTGCCTGCGGTTCATCTTCCAGTTCTATAGTTGTCTTGGTTCCAACCTTGAGCTTGTAGTCTTCTACTTCCTGCAGGTATGTGTCCTGTTGCTTGACAGAGCGTACAAGGAAAATCTCTGCACAACTCTCTGGACTGTCTAGTTCGTATTCTGTCTTATCTTCGCGGATATTGATTGCGTCTAAAGTAGCTTGCCAGTTAAGCGTTTCTTCATTGAACTCAATGATAACGTCTCGAATAACATCGAGCATCAAGGCTTGAGGACAACCCGGTAATTCGGTAACAAGGTACTTGTACAATGAAGATAGTTCTGTAGCCATTATGCTAACTCTCCCGCAAAGTAGGTACGATACGTAGCCGCAAGATTCATGTTGACACTATCTTCTGAATCTTTGGATAAAGCGCGAAAGGCTACATAGTACAGTAACGTATCTATGTAGTCATCGCTGATAGATAGAATATCATCGGTCTCTGTAATGGCACTAGGTGCCGTTGTTGTTACAGAGCTTACGTAGAAAGCTTCTGGATGCCGACGCCAAATCTGATTCTGACCATCCGTAATGTAGGTCATCAGTTCTGTATCGTCATAACGATACTCTTCTACTTCGTCAGATATGAGTTCTCGAACACGAGAAATAAAACCTGAAACAAGCATTTAACCCTCAACTCAAGTTGAGGCTTCGGCAAGAGAAATCGCAGCTTTGAGCTTATCTGCACTAAGACGACAATCTATCTCAAGACCTTTGTCCTGAATGTATGTAACAAGATCAATTTTGCTCATACCGGCAAAACGATCTTCTTCTGTGTTTACAGATATTGCATCTAGTACAGGTTCTACAACAGGTGCTTCCGTCTCTTCGGATTCCTCTTCGGGCTTCTCGTCGTCTTTAATAGACGATTCGTAAGCCTTGATTGCATCCTCTTGGAACTGCTTCTGTTGTCTCGCTTTGCGAATCTGATCCTCGGATCGGCCACCTCTAACCGCCTCTATCCTCTTCAGCTCTTTGCCGATTCGCAATAACGCCTCTTCATCCGAAAGTGGCGACATGTCCGAACCTGCGTGTTCTATGCGAGCTAAGTGATGGGGATCAGCCTTATGCACTCGGCCTGTTGCCTTGATAAGTACATAATTGATATGCCCATATTTCAGTTTTACTTCCTGCATCAGGGGGTCTTTTCTGAATTCTACCGAATCGAAGTCTGCCATAGCCATGTTATATAACTCCTAGTTAGCAGGAGCCGGAAGTGTTGGCTTCCGGCCCCCAACCGTATTCTTTAGGCAGCTATGTCAACAACCATAAGACGTATTGTCAGCTTCATCGTGTCTGCAGCATTATTTACCGTTACCAGTATATAATCAGCCGCGTCGTACAATTTGCTAACCGTAGTCGTTACAGTTGTACCGTCGCCACCATCACCCATTTTATAGGTGCCGGAATTGCCGTTAGCACCGGTCAAGAACGTAGTAGCAGCATCACTATCGCCTACTTCAAACGTCATTGTCCCGCCTTCCAGCGTATCAACAATAGCAACCAGCCCGATAACGTAGCTGCCTGCCGGAATCGTAATGTAACGATCCGTATCAGACGCACCCGCGTTATTAGCGGAATAGTCTATTGTGTTTTCCAGCACATTTATCCGTCGATGTCCTGTATAAGGTGCACCAGCTTTTACAAGTGAAGTCCTATCAGTCATTTTTTTACTATCCTCTCTGTGATGTTAATTTACTTGTAATTAGCCCTTATAGGCGTAGAGCCAACCAAGAGCTTCGGCCTTTACAACCTTATACCCGTAGACCTGAAGACCACGATGCAGTGTTCCAAATCCATTCGGATTAGGCAGCACTTCATTTTCGGTCAACTGACTAGCGAATGTAATCGCGTGATTTGTCCCGAATATGATATTCGTCGCTGTCTCACCACCGCCATCCGCTGTAGTCGTAAGCAGATTGCTTGAATACAACATGAAGCGATCAATCATACCAACCTTACCATTGCGAGCGATAGACACGCTATCACCTGCAAGGGAAGCATCCTTCAGGTCACTCTTCTTGATCATACCCAAGAACCAAGGCGGAACCACCATAAACCTACCGGACTGCGGTACATTCTCTTCGTCGAGAACGGTGCCACAATCGGTAATAACGTCTATGACGTTAGCGGCAGTTACTTCCAACGGACTACCGGAAACACCAAGGTTGATGTCACCAGACTTGCGTCCAGCAGTAGAACCCTGATTATCAGAATCAGCATTCGAATAGACGTTCGCAAGAATCTGCGTGTCTATCGTAATCTTCATCTGCTCGGCGGCATCACTGGTCCACTTATCAACGTAATCCTTGATGTCGGTCTGTGCAAGATCAACACGATCTGCAACAAACGACCAGCTCTTACCCTGATCTATGTCAAGCGAAGTCGCCGTGCTTTCCGGCTGTTCGTAGTCAAGAGTCTGACCTTTACGATGCGTATTGATCGTAATATCCGGCAAAGTTCTGATATGAACCTTGTCGCCCTGTTTTGTTATTGCTCCTTCGTAGTCTGTATTGGTTATATCGCCCAATACCGTATTGTCGTAGAACTTAATTAAAAGTTCGCCAGCCCATACTTCGGGAATGTAGTCCATAGTTGAACTACCAATGTCCCTAAATCCCGCTGCTGCAGAGTATCCCATTATCCACATCCTCTCTTATACAGCACCGGTTTCCCTGCAAGAGTTAAGCTACTCGCTGTTCTGCCGCTGCTGTTAGAATTTGTTGTCTAATAGCTTCAGCCTCAGCTTCACGACCACGGTATCTTCCTTTGGAAAGATCCTCGTAGAACTTCTGGATTTCAACCACACTCAAGATCGGTTGCGTCTGTTCCTGTACAGGTGCATTCGCTTTGACTTGACCGGGATCAATCTGTTTCGCTCTTTCGTCGTTTGCTAAAGCTTTTGCTTTATCATCATTCCCAATACCCTTTTCAGCATTGTAAGTCTTGAAGAAGTAGGCAACGCGATCTGTATCAAACTTAGCAACGGCATCACTTAAAAGCTGCTGTCTCGATAAGCCTGAACTCGTCTCTTGATGATTCAGCCATTCTAAGAAGTCTGGATCACGGTTGAGATCAAGCGCGTTAGGAACCTGAGCTACCAGCACTCGCCGCAAGGATTGTTCTTTGATCTGATTTATCTCGTCCTGAGTTTGTTTCTCAATCTGAGCTATTCGATCATTGATTGGCCCAAGCTTGCTGCCGATAATGTCTTCGGTAACGCCCTTGGCAATTCTCGAATTAAGATCAATTTCTTCTTGCAGCTCATTCGCTTCTTCAGGCTTCAAATATCGCTTCTCGCCGGGAACTACTGGAACTGCGGTTTCAGCTTTCTTTAAGCTGCCCTGCAAATTCTGCACTTCCTGTCTGAGTGACGATATCATCCCTGACATTTCGCTAACTTGTGCGTCAAGTTTACCTCGACGGCCTATTTCCGACGAAAGCTTGTGTTCCGCTTGCTTCAACATCTCTCGCAAATCTTCGGCCTCTGAAGCTGCTTGAGTCTGTTGAGTATCAGGAACAACAGGCTTTGGTTCTTTTGGCGTTATGTCAGGCTTTGGCTGAGTCTGCTCATCAGTCTTCTTCGGAATCAAACTTTCCAACGGTTGAGTTACAACCTTGTCGGTCTGATCCTCTGATGCCTGCTTCTGCTGCTCACTCAATTCCTCTAGTTTTTTCCTACTTTCCTCTGCTTGTTTACGTACTGCTGAAGGTACTGCCATTTGTCTCTCCTATTGCGCGTTTCTAACGGGCAAGTTAATAACTGGAATTGCCTAAACGGGTTTCCAGTCTTACGATGTTTTCTCTTGGACTCGCAAAGCTTCGTCGAAGAGCCTTAAAAAATCCTCTAATGCTTGTGCATATCCTTGACCGGTGAAAATGTCGTCCTTCGATGCACGTCTATTTCGTTTGTCTTGTTCCCTTAAACAGTGTTCAGCCCAACTGTGTATTTCCAAAAAATCCCTGTTCTGCATCAAGTTTATAGCGGCCTTAAGTATCCTCGCCTGTCTATTCTCTGGCTCTCTGCTGTTTGGAAGATCGAACATATTTTCGCTTACAAGCAAAAAGAAAGGCAATACAGTGACACGGCACCGTATTGCCCTTCTTCGATATTCATCGCAGATAAAGTAGCTAGCTCTATCCGCTTGCTTGAGTTTTTTTGTTAATTATTAGTTACGCGATTCACCTCATACCACAAGTTCGTTGTAGGTGCTCTAAGCTCAATCACAGAGCCATTGTCGCCTACAAAATCACCATTCAGTACCAGATTAGCATCCGTTTCTTTCAACTGAATCAGATTCGTTGTAGTGCTTGACAACATCAAGCACAGCCATTTACCAGCCGTACCGGGATTGGGAAGCGTAATGGTATTCGTAGCGTTATTCGCGCTACCTATACCGCTAACAACGTAACAATTCTTTGCAACAGCTACAGTGGCATTGTTCGTCAGTGACTGTGTGCCGACAGCATTGATATTGTGTCCTTCAAACGTCAGAGCACTAGCAAACGTAGTAGCCGCCGATTTGTCCACAAGGTTCGTAGTTTTAACCCACGTCCCGTCAGACAAACCAATCTCATTGATACGTACTCGCTGTCTCCATGCCGCTTCGGACACAATGCAGCTTACAGCAATAAATGCCAAAGTGCATACTATTTTGGTCCACTTCATATTTGATCTCCTAAGCCGCTTGTCCTTCACTTGAGGCCTGAGCTTGAAGTTGAGCAACTTGCATTGCTTGTTCTTTTTGTTCTATTTCTTCTTCAGACGGTATCAGCCCTTCTACGGGAATGTCAACACTGTCAAACGTATCGCGTAACAGCTTTGCCCTTCCGGTAAGACCAAGTATCTGCATATCGACTGGATTATTAGTCGTGTTAAGGACTTCCATTCGACGCACGGCCATCTGCTCTTGCATAATGGCCGCAAGTATTCCACGAGGCCGAACTTTAACATCACCCTTAATCGTGTTGTCCGGGTTGTACAGCATATTCCTGTCAACGCGGTTCTGCACGATGGGTTGTATCACATCTTCATCAATCTGTGCAATGATTGTTTTTATCCCTTTTGCCGCAGAGGACATTAGCATGGATAATCCCGAACTCGTTCGAGCTGCTCCGGGCACATTCAAATTGCCATGAGTGAAAGCCGGGACGCCGGTATGATCATCTGCCATCTTCGCAAATGCCTGATAAACAGCCATAAGCTCTGCAGCATGAGACGGTATATCAAACACTGAAAGCGGTAATCCGGTTGTCCCGTCAAGGGAAGGCTTAAATTGCCAAACCTTTCTGGGATAGATATTTGTGACTTGTTCTTCTGCTGGAATGCGGTTGATATCGTTGATTGCTATCTGCGGGCCTGCAGCAATACCCATGTTGTTCATCAACTCTCTGGCCGCTGAATTGCATATCGCCTGTATGTCCTTCATCTTGTCAGGGATACCCAAGCCCCAGAATGAACCGGGAACCTTCTCGAAAGACGTGGTGTAAAATGGCCTAGCGTCAAGTGGATCATCGTTCAGGGATACCTTAACTAGATAATTACCAACAACATACGCAATTGTCTCAACTTCTTCGTGCGGATCTAGGTCAAATGCTTCCTTAACACCCCATTCTATGAGCTGACTGGCAGGCAGAGGACCGTAGAAAATAAGCCCTTCGATCATGTTGTCGTAAATAGCACCGCCTTCATCTGGTCCCTGCAAGTTCTCAAGATCAGCTCTTGTATCGGCAATATGGTCTGGATATGAGAAACCGTCCTTGCCGTAAAGCTCTAGTACATAGTCGATTGAGTTCTTATCGTAACCCGATTCCTGCTTCATGTTGTTGAGCTGCCTGCGATTATACCGTACACGCTGAATAAGATTGCCGTCATTGATGCAAGTAGCGTCAGGCGAAGGATATATGTCGAATGGACTAACTCTCTCGTATTCCTCGACAATCTGTAGCTTCACATCGACCTTGTAGGAACCGTCGTCCTTCTGTACGTACTTCTTCTGCTTACGTTTACGTACTATCGGACCTTTGATAAATGCGTTCTTGAATGTGGTGACATCGGCAATAAAATCGTTGAATACCTTTTCAAACCCGACTTGTTCCAGATCGTCGAAGACTTGTACTTCCATTCGCTCGGCACGTTCTTCGGCTTCCATCTGCATCAGGCGCATTGTCTCGTCTTTGAGTTCTATGGCCCGTTCAAAGATAGACTGCATCTCTTCTGGACCGATAGGCATAGCATCCGGTTGACGCTGTTGCAAGAATTCCATTGCGGCCTTATCCGCAACCTGTTGCTGGACCGGTCTAGGTAGCTCTGCTATAGGCGTTGACGCAAGCTGAACAGAGTTTTTACCAGCGGCACCCATCACGTCTTTGATCCAAGACTCTGCGGCTAAAGACTTTACAGAAGTCAATCGCATATAAACATCTTGACCACCTTGCTGTTCTATCAATGTTTTTGTCGCCTTATCGTACTCGCCTTTACGCTGTCGCAGGTTGTCAAGTAGCTCTTCATCAATGTTTTCGGTCAGCTTATGGCGTTTATTGCGCTCAAATTGATTGAGAACCATCTTGGCAAGATTGGTAATCGGGGGTGAATTCTGGGTTTGCAGTGCTTCTCGACGATTCTGAGCTGCATCTTCCATCTCTTTTGTGGACACAAAGCGGATAAATGGCTTGGATGCAGGTTCAACAGTCTCGAATGAAACTGCTTTACTTGGCGGTAGGCGTAATGTCATATCGAGTCAACCATAGAGAATTTTCCTACGAATTGACGCGAACTTACCACAAGAAGAAAATTATGTCAAACGTATTTTTGCATTTTTTCTTACATTTGCAAAACCTAGACCCATTTGCGGGTGACAATAGGTTTCTTGCGAACGTTGTGATAACCGGAACCGTCCTGCCCGGCATATGAGTTCATAGCGCCGTGATCCATGCCTACAGCCGCGTATTGGCAAGCCTCGACGATATGTGACCACTTGTTCTTGCTCGGCTCGTCGTGGTAACGCTCGTCGCCTGCAACTCGGATTCGCCGGAAACAGTAACGACCCATCAAGCCTTGTCTCAGCATTTCGCATTTTGGCGAAACCAGAAACGCTTCTTCGCCGTCGCTTGATTTGCGGATCATGTACTTGACCAACGATTCACGGCGATGTGGGAATCTGTTGCTTGTACCCGCTGGCAAGACAGGGACACCGCATTCCTGCAGAAGCTGTACATACGTCTTGGCATCTGAGGCCGACTGTTGTGTGCCGGCAGGATCGCAGTACCGTACAAACTGTGCGCCGTGATAGTTATTCATGCAATGCGGTCTGAGAAGATCCGTAGCGAATTGCCGTAAGCTCATGTTCTCGGTAACAATCTCGTCGATAACCCTGAACTGACCGGATGGACTGATCTGACAAAATGCCGCGGCTGGTGTAAGACCTAAGTCAATTCCGATGATGATCGGTATGCCGTAAAAAACATCCAACTCTTCTTTCGCCCTATGCACTGTGTCGTGGTATTCCGGATAGACAGGTTTGCCGTCAACAACTGTCCCGTATTCGTTGAGGACATAAACGTTGATCCATTCCTCGGTCTTGCCGCCAACCATGTTGAGATAGTATTGATACCCGCCGGAAAGATGATCTATGTTTTCTGCAGGCAGTACGCCTTTAACCTGTCCGCGATTCGGAATGTATTCTGGAAATTCTTTGCCCTCGGTCTGAACCCGGAACAGAGCAGGCGGTTGAACAAATTGCTTCCAGTTCCTCGGACATTCTTTCTCGAAGATCCGATACCACCAGTGATCTGTATCCGGTGGGTTGGTGTCCATAATAACACCTGTCCATGTCGGACCACCTGCATCGACAGGCGGGTAACGATTCACACGTTGCGTTACACCGTCAAGAATAGCTTTCGGCAATTCTCGCGCTTCGTTGATCCATGCACCAGTCAACTCTAGCGATAAAAGTTTTTTCATGTCGTCGGCTTGATCCAACGCAAGAAAAAGAACTTCCATTTCCATCCGCGTACCGTCGGACAAATCCTGCTTCAAGTTCGCTGACAAAAACGGTGTTTGTCGAATGACGCAATGAGTCTCTGGAAACCATTCCTTCCAACTTTTCAAGACGGTTGTATGTAACTGCGAGAATGTGTTTCGTATACCCGCCCATCGGGTACTGCGTATACCGTTGAACGGCTTCTGTTCTTGTGCTCGCCTGAATAAATCAAAGATGCAAGTAACAGACTTTCCTGATCCGACTGGTCCACGCAAGCCCTTGACAAACGAATCGTCAAGCATGAATGCGTTAGACGTAGGGCTAGGCATGTAGTTGATGTTTACATGGCCGTCAACGACTTTGTACATGGATTATCCTTTCTTCTCGGCATACACCTGATTGATACGACTGGCCTGCCGTTCGCGTTTAGCTTTCATCTCTGCGGTGCTACCCGTCTTTGCAGTACCGCCGTCTACCGGATTGCCTTTTGCCGTCATTGCGATTCTGCCTGTGTCTGCTTCAATAAGGCGATAGAGTCCGTTAATCTTTCGTACTTTTACTGGCATGGATTTCCCCTTATCGTTTCGGACACTTCTGACCTGCAGCTCTACGCCTGCCAACTTTCTTACGTTCGTCTTTAACCCGCCTGCTGTTTGCATACGGCCCTGTCCCGTCTCGCTTACCTCGTACTGTTCTGCTCATGTGTTTTTCCTTTCCGCCTAAAACGGCAAGTTGTCGTCTTTCACTTCCTGCTGCTCACCTGCTAACGGTCGCTGTTGTGCTTCCTCGTTCATTTGCTCGTACTCTTGCGCCGATAACGACAGGTACTTGTCGCCGTTCTTTGTCTTGTTGACCCACCCGGCCAAGCGATACTGGATTCCAAGGATCGAAATCCGCCCTGTATACTCTGGCGAATTCTCGTTCTTTTTCTTCTCGTTCCTGAACAGGCTTCCGCGCATGTCTTTCATAGCTTGTCTTTCTCTTGTATGTTTCCCCGTAGAACATACGGGCTTGTGCTTCTTTCTTCGTGTAACCGCAGCGTATTAAACCCTGCTTGATTTGCTCGGCTGAAACAGTATCAGATCGCTTCCAGTCTGTCAAGTACCGATCAAACCAGTCTACCCGGTTGATCGCTAAACGTCGTGAAAAATGATCCCACCAGATAACTGCCGCAACCGCATTCCTAACCTTCCGATCTTCTATCTCGTCTAGTATCGCTTGCCATCCTTCCTTTGTTTGTTGTTTGATCCATTCTATGTTGTCATTTTTTTTCATTGGCTGTCCTTTTTCTCGGTAACAATCTTAATCGTCCGACCCTTGAAGACAAAGTAGTTCTCTTCCAGAACAACACCGCTCTCATTCGTCATCGTATCCGTGTCAACGTACAGCAATGTGTTGTCGCGTAAAAACACTGCGGTTTCATATGCACGTTCTGATTGAAACGCAATCTTGTCCAACCCTTCCTCGACTTCTTCACGCGCCCAGTCTATCCGATGATTGAAGTCAGTCATAATCAAAACGTGTATGACCACTACGATCATAATCCCAATGTATGCCAGTATCTTTTTGTCGTCGCTCATGTTATTTCATCCTTTCATCCGAATACTCCAAAGCAATCCGATGATAAATGACAACAGTATTCCGATATACTTTAACAGCCATATCATTTCTTTTGCGTAGGCGTCGGTCATGCTGTTATCCCTTTCATTCCTCAACCAGCTCGCGGACCGGCGTGCCGTCGGGTTGTACGTAAGTACTCTCAAAATAGTCCCACGATACACGATCGCGACTAATACGGACATAATCTGGGCTAGCATGAATTATCATAGAACATCTACCATCACGAGCTTCCTTATTCCGCACCACCTTGCCGACCGCCTCTTCCGGCGTCCACCGGCGGTACTTCGGTTCGGGTGGGTCGGGTACAACCCAAAAATCAGTATGCTCCCAGTCCCATTTTGGTTCTTCCGTTTTTCCAAGATGATAAACTGTTGGGTATTTTTTATCATGTGACTTACCCGCAATTCTCTTACCCTCAGCCCAGAGTCTCATGACCTGCGCCGCTTCGAGTGTTCGTTTTTCGTTCATACCTTCCCTTTCGTCTTTAATCGCTCAACCAGCCGCCAGCACCTACCCGGTAACTGTGCAATCACAATCACCAACTCCGCTATCGCCATTAAAAAAAACAGTATGCCGAAGATAATCACCATAGCAAGAAACCGTAGGTAGTCTATCACCTGCACACTGTGATCGCATTCTGCTGATTCATAACTCATGCCGTTCCCTTCCCGTTTTTCTTCTTCTCGTCCCGCAACCTCTTCTGCAACCACATCAGCACACTCGCAAGTATCGCCGCTACTGCCTTGCCGTAGTGCTGTAACATAACACGCAGTACCGAACGATAATCGCTCGGAAACTCTTGGTCCAAAACCTGCATCGCCTCCCGCCGAATAAACTGTCGCGTCTCATCGTCCTTCAACTCGTTCTTGAAACGCCTGTGAAATTGCCGGTCCAATACCTCGCCAGCTTCCTTCTGAATCGAACGCTCTGTTTCGTGCTTTACCATCCGGCAGCTTACGAGTAAGAGTAGAACAAGACATGCCAATGCTTTGAAGAGTTTTATAAACTCAGTCATGTAAATGCTCAAACTTTTTACGCATCGCGGTATCATACGCTTGTAGTAAACGACGATCATCTAAGACCGGCCATTTATCATGGTCACCACAGGTATGATTCATTACATCGCCCCAGCCATTAACACCGTCCTCAGCGCAATAAGAAATATAACATAACCCATCACATCTTCGACATGGCGCGAATAAAACATACGCTTGATGCTCGCCTCCAATATATGCTTTGTATTTACCATCGGCAGGCAAGCCTTGGATTAACCATAAAGATTCATTGTTGTTTTCAAATTTTCTGATTAGTCTTTCTACACGCTGTTGATCTTGATCGGAAATGTCAGTAGGTTTTATCTCAACAAACACATCGTCTTCCGGTAACCGAAAATCGGGCAGATAGCGTTCGCCGTCTATATCCCAACCTTGTTGTTCGTAGACCCATTTAATTTTCATAGCGTCAAACCAAACTGCCCAACGTGCTTCTAACCGTGATCGGAAAAAACACCCATTATACTTTGTCTCTATTGCCTTGATCGTCATATCTCTTCACCTTCCTCGTTTAGCCAATCCTCTTCATGGGTTGGCGGTTTGTTTTCCAACATTGTCCTTGGTTTCTGATGATCGTTATCCAAATACTGATGGCAGTCCTGATGATACCATAACGAAAGCTTCCCTTCCCAATCATAATACCGTTGCTTCTGAACTTGAAGATATGCATCACCCTGATCTTCTGATCCGCCTGCGCCTTCTTCTTTTGGCTTATTGCGCCATACAGCAACAACGTTATCGGCCATATCTGTTATGCCACCGGTTCCCTTAACGTCCATCTTTCCCGGCGTACTTGATTCGTTAATGCCTTTCCTGTCGTGATTGACTAAATGCAAATGAATAGCTTTGTCTCGGCAAAAATCAGTCAGCTTATCGACAAATTCTTTTTGCCCATTGTAATCGTCTTCAGCAAAACCACACTTACTGAGTGAGTCTATGATGCCATGCTGGACGCCGTACCGGTGATATGAATAATCCATCATCTCAAGAACTAACTCAGCCTTGGCAGTTCCTTGAATGTTGACAATCCAACACTGGTCGATAAACGCCTCAGTGATTTGATCTATATAAAGTTCGCTCGGACATTCTATCGCACCATATTGCTGATACATTCTTGCCAATAACTTCACAGCAGGTATTTCCATGCTGGCAATCGCAAGCTTACTTCCTTGCGAAATCAAGTAACTTGCAATCATCGACAAGACCATGCTTTTTCCGTGACCGCTGAAGCCATGCCATATCGTAAGCTCGCCGGGCCGTAAACGAAACTGTGCATCTGATTTGGGCCATGGTAATGCGTCGCCCTGAGTATCTTGATCGCCTGCAAAGTAATTCTTCAGTTCATCGCTGAATGTTTCGGCAGCACGCAACTGCGGTGGATCTACATACTTGGCCTTCTGAATAAACTCGTCTAAATCATGTCCGGCAAGCAAAGTATCGTTTGCATCCTTAACCGGCAACGAAATAATCTTGCATCGGTGGTGCCCTAAACGTTCCAACACTGGACCAATGGTTTCTTGTCCAGCCGTGTCCATGTCAAACGACAAATAAATCGTATCGAATTGCTCAAGCCGTTCCCAGTCTAATTCAATCCACTTGAGTTTATAGCCTCCGCCAGAACCCATCGGTAACGACAACGCAGGAATGCTGTGTTGTGCATAAGCCAACGCATCAAACTCACCCTCGGTAATGACAACTTCACGAGCATCTTCCGGTATTGCCTGCCACCCAAACAAAATTGGCGTACTGCCTTTACTGCAAGACCACCGTTCTTTTTTAGGTTTCGTCATGTTCAAATACTTGATGTGATAAACCTTGTCTTCGGCGTAATACGGGAAATTGATCATAACGCCATTGTTTGTGATCTTAAAAGCGTCGAGTACAGCTTTAGAAATGCCACGCTTCTTGAACCACTTCTCAGCAGCAGTTCCAACATCACCGCCTTTTGGCGGATCAATCGTTTTCGGTTCAGGTGCTTTTGGATGAACATCAAACTTGTCGCATCGAATACCTAAAAAATCTTGCGCCCAAGCTTTAGCATCATTGACGCCGCAATTTTGTACGGCCTTATACAAGCCAATCAAATCGCCTTTAATGTCAGCATCAAAATCAGACCATCTTCCAGCTTTAGGTCCCGCCAAGCGGATTTTCATAGATTGGCCGGGTTTCCCAGACACGTCACCAACAAGCCATTCAGCACCCTTTTTCTCGCCTTGTGGCAAAAGCTGACGGCATATCGTTTCGACATGAGGAATCAGCAATTTATTTAATTCAGTCGGCCTCATAATGCTTTTGCCAAATCTCGGTTATGTGCATCCCATTGTTCTCGCGTCATTCCGGCTGGTATGTTCAAAGGTTTACTACTAGCTTCTTTGCTTTGTCTTGCCTGCCACCCACCTATCGAACTATGCCAACACTTCATCTTGTTTTTTCCAACCATCCAATTCTTGCTTGCGTAAAACGAATGGAACTCTACAGCATCCACAGTGTATTCCATTTTTGCGATATACGCTTTTATCTCATCAACAGTTGGTGGTACAAAGACTTTACTAGATTTTGAATCTTTCTCCCTCTCAGACTCTCCCTCTTTCTTAGTATCCTTATCCTTATCCTTATCCTTATCCTTATCCTTATCCTGTAGGCTCCTATCGGACCCTACTATAGGAGCCTTCATAGAAGGCTTTGTAGTAGCCTTTGGAATTATTTCCAAGCCTTCGCATTTGTCTATCAGGTTATGTGCTGTAAGTGCTTTAATTACTGAAACATGTACAGTGCTGTTTTCCGATAAGACACCTTTGTATTGAAATTTAACGAATTTCGTAAGCCACCACTTATCTTCGCTGAGTTTCTTAATTCTGTCGCCGAAAACAGCCATATCTTCTTCAGAAAAGGTTGTCTTCGCGATAAATGATGCTGAACTGAAACTCGTCTTCCATATCCCAGCATGGTCACATTTGCAGCATAAATACATCCATAACCATTGATGCTTCAAGTCCAATTGGCAGAACCAATCATGCTCCCAAATTTCAGTGTCTATAAATCTTTTCATCGCGGCCTCCCATAAAAAAACCCGGCATAGCCCTAGAACATCGAGCGATAAGAAAGATGTCCGGTTCCGAAGAACCACTATGCCGGGTAAATTGTAGTCGTGTGAATAATTTCATTTATCGCTGCCAACTTCCTAGGTTGCCGCGTACTCTATCACCTCCCTTCCCGTATGTCAACGGTTTTTTTCAACTTTTTTTCAATCATACACCAGCTTCGCATCAAACTCAAGTATACGCGCCGTCATTAACTCACTCGCCAAGCGTTCCAGTAACTCAATCTGTTGCTGAACCGATAGCGGAGAACAGCTTGATATCCGTATCAAAGCTTCCAGTAATCGGATCAACTCGTCCCTGCTGATCCCGCTTGCATGCTGAAACTCTGTAACCAGTTGCGTGTAATCTACTTCTGTCTTCATATCTCCCAGCCATCCATCATTATCCGTTCGAGTTCCTCGTAGGTTTCAACTGATATGCTGATGTACTGGTCGGGGTGAAAACCAGCACCGTATTGGTCCGATTCGCATACCAGTTTCAACGTAGATAGAGGCACGATATATGTCGATTGATCCACGTCCTTGAATTTAACACATACATCGTGGTTCTTACTGTACGCCCCGCCTACTTTTACTTCGTCTGACATTGTTTGCCTTTCTTGTTTTGCCGCTCTTCTGCTGCCTCTAGTATACAGCGATCTGTCGCTGCTGCCATTTGTCGTGCCGCCTTCTGTACCCACTCATTGCTCTCTCGCTCAGCCTGTGTATACTCGCCGCGCTCAAGTCTATCGTGTTCGTCCTTAATGATTTGCAGAGCTTGCATCTGCCGATCTTCCGATAGCGTTCCCAGAAACTTGCTTAAGCGCGATACGCCTGTTATGGGATGGTCTGACATTTATAGTCCTTTCCCTAATTCAACCTCGTCCCAAATTACAAGTCTTTCACCTCGCTAGCAAGTAATTCCGCTATCTTTTCCCATGTTTCCTTTGAGATAGTCCAATGTGTGATCTGTGTATGTTTTCCCGGCGACTGAGAATCATCAGATACTGTGACTATATTCTTATCACCCAAGGATGTAACAAAAACATTCATCTTAATGTAGCCAGACATATCAGCTCCCTAATTCAACCTCGTCCCAACAACCTGCACCAACCTGTCTTCCGATATCTTCTCCATGATAGTCCTGCTCGCCATAGCCCCAAACCTAAACGCCCTCTGCGTCTCGTCCCGCTGCGTCGGTCCCGCATCCTTCGGTATAGTCTCGAAGTAATCCTTCCACGCGTTCTGTAACGATCTCAGATATAACGCTTTTTCGCTCTTGTTCATGTTCATGTCTTCAACTCCTCTTATCCGGCGGTTCGAACTCCAAATCAATATACCCCGTCGCTATTGTAAACCCTTGCATAACAACAGGTGGCTCGCATGTAATCTTGACTGTCCGTGAGTATATAGCCCAAGAGCCAACTGCTTCCAGTACACTGGCACCGCGACCCACAACGTATGAGCCGCAACTACCTTCTTGTATGCAGTCAAATCGACCAGCCTTGTTTTGCGTAATACGTAACTGTTTCTCCGTATCGCTTGTTTTCATAACCGCAACTCCTCCTGCACCCCCACGCCAAACATCCTGTACAATACCTGTTCCTTCGCCGCCTTCTCCGCCGCCGCCCGGTCCATACCCGCCTCGTATTCCAAGATGGCCGCCCTCTCCTCGAACTCGTCCCGATACCGCTCGTCCTCTTGCGCTATCACCTCCAGTAATCGCTTGCCTTTATGCATCCCCAAACCCTCGCTTTCAGCCCTCTCCGAACACCAACCAACGTTTCCTGCGCGCACGCGCAGTATAGAATATATATATTTATATATATAGGCCTACCGTAGTATGCATACAACCGTTATGTATTGATCTCCCTTCTTAACCACCTCAGTATCCTTCTCAACCTACTACTACCAGAAACCAAAATTTGAATATAAAAAAATAATCCTTCCTTATGCTCGTCTTCAACCAAGCTATCTACTTCCCAGATATACCCGCCTTTAGCTTTCCCAGCCAAAAAATTATTTTGCCAGATCCGTTGCTCTATCATCCTCCACCTCTAAGGGTCCATGCCCACCCTTGTATACACCAGTACAGCAGCTCTGTTTAACCTTCTTCATCACGTCTTCAACCGAGTCATGAACATATACCGCTTTTCGACCTGATATGAGAATAACCGTCAATGCTTCTTCGTCTTCGTCTACCTCTTCAGGCAATACAGCCACAATAGTATCGGCGTCTATATATCCACGCTTGCCGTCACCAACTGTCACGTCTATGAAACTCGTCATATCTTTACCCTCCCTCTCATAACTACCTCCCATATCCGCCTAATTAGCCTCACCAGTGCCCTAAATCGCCCTCCCACGGTCAAGTTCTAACAAACCTATACCTAGACATGGGTTTTGCCTAGATCGGGACGTATAGAGCCTCTCAGGGCTTCGGAAGGTATAAACCAAACCCGTCCGTTACGATAGAATTATGGCGCATATTAGCCAACTTTAGCGCATGCTCATAAAACACCTTGTAACTTTTCTCATCACTAGGCTTGTATATGTCCGACAATGTGTCAATGTCGTCCAGTAATGTGTACATCGTCTCTACAAGCCGCAATAGCTGCTCATGTGTACAGGATGATACAGGATTGCCTAAGTTATCCGTAATACGCTCACTTATACCTTGTGTCTGAACTTCTTCTGTCATCTCGCTTTACCCTTTCCGCTCGGTTTTAAAAAAAATGAGTCCTCGGTATGGGAGGTAAACATATATACGTGCGACAGGGTGCCTGCTGAACGGTACCGGTTGGTGGGGGGGGGGCGCCGGC
>Ga0272441_10001087_pt1 | contig 58213 bp, 52 predicted proteins | sample SSMProp6N_FD_193582 | JGI IMG/M metagenome (GOLD analysis project Ga0272441, IMG submission 193582) | Marine sediment archaeal communities from Little Sippewissett salt marsh, Falmouth, MA, United States - SSM-Prop-6N | ecosystem: Environmental > Aquatic > Marine > Wetlands > Sediment ...
TTAAGTATTTTGTGCAGCTGTAATTAGTTGCTATTTTTAAATTGTCAGAATATTCCGGTATTTCGCATCTTCTTAAATCTAAGACAAATTCCTGGCAAAAGGGATTAAGATCATACAAATCTTCTTTTTTGGGCTTTGGGCAGGAGACATAGGTTGAGGGATATAATTCTTTGTAACCCTTCAAGTAGCCAAAACAAGTATTGATTCTAAAAGCATCTGTTGTTAAGGGGCTTTTCTCTCCTATTAAATATATGGTTGTATATCCTTGGACAAGAATGTCTTTTTCGTTTTTTAAAGACTGGTATTTTTCCACTCCTTTTGGTATTTCAAACTCTCCGTGCCTGGTTTTGATTGTCCAGCCGGTAATGTTTATTTCTTCTTTGTTTTTGGTTTTTAATTTGATTAAAAAAGGCCTGGTTCTGGTTTTGTCCCTAACGCTGCTAATTGTTATTTTCTGGTAATAAGGGGAAAGCGGGGCCAGTTCTTCGTTATTGCTGTTCGGCTCTTCGTTATTTGAACTTTCTTTTGGTTGGTTGTTTTCAACAACTGGGTTGTTTTTCGGTTTTGGCTCAGAATAATTTGCAGTTTGTTTGTTTTCTGTTTTTTCTGGTTCTTGGGGTTTTTCTGGTTTTTCAATGTTAAAACCAAGAGCTTTGATAAGATTTGCTCCTTCAGGGATTGATCCTTGTATTACAAAAAGAAAAACAAGGGCTAATATCATTATGACAAAAAATATAGCTACTTCTTTCATATATTTTTTGTGATAAACCTGGCTTATCACAAATTTGATTATACCATTTATCTCAAAAAAATCAAGAGTAAAATATATAAAGGTCCGGTCTCTATATGTTTTGTAATAAACCTGGTTTATTGCAAGAGGTTTTCCACAGGGTTTTTAATAGAAATAGGAGTAAAATAAAATAATGGCTTTTGGAAGATTAAAATTATCTGTTTTTTTTATTGTTGCAGCTGTTTTTGTTGCGCTTTTTTTTGGTTTTTCTTCTCAAGCCAACTATCAAGTAACCAGCGATTTGTTTCCTGAAACTTTAAACGGCATTCCTTTAAATTATACAGAAGAAGAGATTCCTGACCAGGAAATTGAAGAAGGCATGTCAGCTTATTATGTTTCAGACGAAAAGGAAATTGATGTTATTATTTTTAAAGCCAGGTCTGTTCAAATAGCCAAAAGCGCAGAGCGGAGATTTATGGGGGATTTAAAAGATCAGTTTGCCAGTGTTTTTGATTCGGTTGAATGGAGCTTGGTCCACACTTACGAGCTTGGAGAAGGCCAGAAGGCAACAGCAGCAACTTACAGGGCTTATTACGAGGGCAGTTATATTGACGGAGGCGTAATCTTTGTTTCTGTTGATGAATTTGTTATTTTAACCCAGATAATCAGCTCAAAAGGGGCTCCCTCTCTTTCAGAGCTTGCCAGCTCTATAAGGCCTTTTGTTGATACTGTTTCAGCGTTAGATTCTTCTGAAGAAATAATTAAACTGCCCCAGTCAATAATTTCAATTCCTTTGGAAGTGTCTGGCCAAACAGAGCCAAGAGAAGGAGTGGAGCAGGGAGCTGTTGGTTTTTACAGAAACGATAAAGAAGAAGCCATAGCTGTTATTCTTAAAGCTAAAGAAGATTATGACCCCATGAATCTGGCCAATTGGTTTATTGCCCAGACCAGGGCTGATTTTGAAGTTAATTTCCAAGATGTTTCCTGGCAGGCCAGAGAAATTCAGTTGGGCAATTATAAGGCCACTATTGTTGACTTTGGCTATTCTTTGTTTGAGACAAAAACAGAAGGCAGTTTGATTTGGCTGGTTTCTGGGAATTACATCATTGTTTTTCAATTAATGGATTATTCAGGAAAAAAGCCGTTAGAATCTGATTTAAAGCAGGCAGCCCGGATTTTGCTTGATGCTGTTCCTGAACAATTAGGGCCAGGGGAGCAAGAGGAAGAAGAAGAGGAAGAAGAAGAGGAAGAAGAAATTACTAAATGCGGAAATGGCAATTGCGAGTACTGGCAAGGAGAAAACTGCAAAAACTGCGTTAGTGATTGCCGCTTGCCTGGATTTTGCTGCTTTCCTGATTATTCATATATTTCAGCCAAAGATTATCATCAAGGAATTTACGATATTAAACAAAATGAAGCTGGTTTAATTCCCCAAGGAGGTATTATTATTTATCCTTCAAAACCAGAAGAAGATATTCCTTTTTCTTATATGCCCAGCATTTGCGACGGACAAGGAATGAAAAACGGAGAATGTATTTTTAACAACGACTGCCTAATCGGAGTTTGCGCGTCAGCACCTAATTATTACTGCGTGGGAACTGTTAGCGAGGAAGTTGAAGAAGTAAAGGATCAGGAGATTTTAGAGAATATTCAAGACCAGGCAACCAATTACAAAAAAGAATATGTTGAAGCTTACGAGCAAATTCAAGGAGGAATAGGCCAGATTACGATAAAAGACGCTGATCTGGAAGTTAATTTGGTTGTTCAGGGAACAACCGCAGGCAAAATGCCCAAGGTTCCTGAGGGAGACGATGTTGAGGCAAGGCTGGAAATTGTTAATAATTCAGATTATACCTTAGGAGTAACAGCTGGCATTTTTTATTCAAAAGGCTTTAACCTTAAGGAAAAACAATACACTATTAGCTTTGAGTGGGAAGGAGGATTAGCTTCCTTGATTGGCAGCTTTAAGACCAAGCTGATTAATACCAGATTGATAATAATGCCTTCTGGTTCTAAGGTTGTTGTTTATTCCAATGTTGTTCCGGAGGAAACAGGCTATTTAGATGTGCAGGGCCTGGTTTTTTTCACCACAGAAAATAAATACAAAAAATACGATCCTGGTTTTTTAGACGATATTCCAAAAGATTACCAGGAAACAGAGGTTTCAGAATCAATTCTGGTTGAAGAAAAGCCTTGCGATTGGCCGCTAATTTGTTTATGAATAAAAAAACAAAGACAATTTTAATAATTATAGCTGCTGTTTTGGGGGTTTTAGCTATTGCCATATTCTCCTATTTTATTTTTACTAATCTTTTTGCTGAAAAATGCGAACCCTTAACTCCTTTGGCCTTGCAAAAGTTTGAAAGGGCAGGGGGGGTAAAACCGATTGAAGGCGCAAAGTGTGAGATTTCAAAAAACAGCTATCTTTTAAGGATTATATATAAAAACAAAGAAGATGCCCTAAAAGCAAAAAACAGCCTTCAGATTATTACAGAAGGCAAAAGGCAGGAAGTCGGAGGATTGGATTGGATAACCAACAAGGGAGACTCTTCTGTTTTTTGGGCTCATGATGAAAAATTAGGCATTTTGGTGGCTCCGGGATTAGATGAAGAAGATGATATCAGAAAGGAGCTTGACAAAGCCCATCCTTTATTAAAATAGGGGGTGAACCCGCAGGGGCGGGGTTGACATTATTTTTTGTTTGTTTAAAGTAGTAATATGAAACAAAAAGACAGCCGAGTATTGGTATTATTGCCAGTAGTCCTTGTTAAAAGGGGTTGTCTTTGATAATATTTTTGCACATTGTTCAAGGCAGCCCTGATTCAGAGGGCTGTTTTTTAAAGACGCGGCAAGAGCTACCCTTTTGTTGCGTCAAAGCGGGGTTTAACAGGCCTCGCTTTTTTTGTATAAAAAAAGTGGAGAAGTAATACGGATGTTTACTTCTCCACACGTTCCGGGGTTTGGAACCTATTGTTAATGTGCAAAATAGAGAGATCTCCTTTTGGTGTTTGGACCCGGTAGAGTTTCATTCAGAAAGGAGATCTCTCCCATGCTGCGTTTCGATTCTATTCTAACAAAAACTTGGTACTTGTCAAGTTTTTTGATATAATTAACAAATAATATGCGTATTTCAAAAACAAACAAAATAATCCTTATTTTAGGGGTTTTCTTTATTCTCTTTACTGTTTTTACAGCTTTTTATTTAAAACCAAAAGAAAAAGAAGTCATTCAGGCAAAAGAAATAGAATTTGTTCGGGATTACAGGGTTGAGCAGGGAAGACTTGTTAGCCAGGAATCTGGATTTTCTTTGCAGATTCCCCAGGGCTGGGAAATAAGGAATTATGGCCAGGGAGTCAGTCTTGCTAATTTTAAAGAAATAGAGATTAAAAAAGATAAAGATTTATTAGAGCAGGCAGAGCAAGCAGGGCTTTGCTTTATTAACATTGAAATTAAAAAATTTAAAAACTTAGAAGCTGTAAAAGGATTATCCTCTTTAATGGCTGAAGTTGAATCAGGCAAGAGGCAGAATGGAATAGACTACACTTATAGTTTAATTAATGTCTCTGGCAGGGATTTCCTTAGAACAGAATTTAACAAAGAACAAAAGATAATCGGAGCAAAAGCTGAAACTTTTGTTCAAAACACGACTTATTCTGTCAGCAGCAGCTTGATTCTTTGCGAAGAATGCTTGGAATCTTTTAATCAGACCTTGCAAACAGTAAAAATTGATTATAATAAGTAAATGCTGTTTTTGTGATGAAAAAAGAAACAATGGAAGAGATAAAGAACTATTTCTCACTGTCATTTCTTACAGTGGTGGGATGTATTGTTTCAGTAATGTTCTTTACTGTGCTTTTGATTTTTATCTTAGTAGCTATCGGTTTTTATTAAAAGGTTTTTCCACAGGCTTGTTTTACAGATAAGAACTTATTTTATAAAATGATAAAATACTTGTGATAGGCTAAGCCTATCACAAACATAGACAGATTATCTTCTCGGATGGCAGAATGAATTAGTTCATTAAAAGAAAAAAGCCCCACAACAATGTGTAGGGCTTTGGGGAAGTCATAGAATAAGCTACCATTCTATGTGTTTTTTTTCTTCTTTGATTTCTTCCACTGACTCAATTAAGAAACCGTACTTGCCAAGTTCTCCATAATTAGACAGATAATCGTCGGCAAATACTTCAGGGTTTTTTCCCTCGGGAACATGGATTATTTTTCCATGACTTTGGTTATCCTGCCAATCTTCCCAAATCAAAAAGTATGATTTAGTAATTTTCGCTTTTGGTTCTTTCTCAATTTCTTCTTCTTCGATTCTGATATAGAAGTCAGAACCACCACCTTGTCTCCTTAATTTCTCGCCAGCTTCGTATGCTGCTTCGCTCGCATAAAACCATTCTGTTTTGGGAAGTTGATCGTAGGAGAGAGTGCTCTCGGGACCACCTCCTCCAGGTTGTCCTTCAGGATAATCCCATAAAACGGCTCTATATCTTTTCATGATCGATACCTCCTTATTCTATTGTGAAAATGGAAAATAATGAGCAATACTTAAAATTACCCACATTATTTAAATATGTCAACACCAAAAGGTCAATAACAAAAAACCAGAGAGGTAATATTATAAAAGGTTTTTCCACAGGCTTGTTTTACAGATAAGAACTTATTTTATAAAATGATAAAATACTTGTGATAGGCTAAGCCTATCACAAGTTAAGTAAAAAATTATATGGTACTTTCTAACAAAAAAAAGAATATTCTTTTTATTATTATAGCTTTGATAATAGTTATTATAATATCAAGCTTTTTTTTGTTTTGGCCGGAAAAATATAAAGGTCCTGAATTTAAAAAGCATGTAGATGATTTTGTGATTGAGGGAAATATCATCACCAATGAAAAAGAAGGCCTAAAAGTCATTATTCCAGATGGCTGGAAAGCTGAGAAACAAGAACAGGTTTTTTCTTTTTTGTGGGGCGTTAGAATACTTAGTCCTGATGCTGAAATAGAACTTTTAGATTCTTTTTCAGATACCCTTGTCCTTAAAAAGGGTTGTGCAATTTCGGTTAGGATTAATAATGGAGAAGGAGATGTTTGGTATGTTAACGAAACCTTAAAATCAATCAACGAAAGCGTAAAAATATCTCTTTTGGACGCTGATAGTGAAATAGGTATCATGAAAATTAATAACCACCTAGGCCTAAAAAAAGGGATATTAGATAATGGCATGGTTTTGTTGATGGTTCCGTTGAAAAATGATAAATTAGCACAATTTTCGTTTGTTTTAGCTAAAGATTCAAAAGATTTTTGCCAAGAAGAGTTTAATGGGTTTTTGAGAGGGATAAAAATTGAGAAATAAAATTTAATATGAAAGTATTTTTAGGGATTTTTTTGTTTGCGTTTGTTTTAACGGGAATTTTATTTTCTAATAATTTTGTTTTATCTGAAGAAAAGATTGAGCTGGAGAAGAAAGAAGAAACAAAACTGTGGCAGTCTATTAAATTAGAATTATATAAGAAAGGGGTAGATATTGTTGATTTTGAATTAAGAGAAGCAGGAGCTTTTAGTATTATCAAGGGCGCGGTTATTAATAATGTTGGAAAAAGATTATTAATGATTCCGGTGGAAGCAGGAAAGAGTTTTTGGGGTATTGCCGTTGAATTGGCCAGGGTTGTCCTATCAAATGACCCAGCGGCATTTTCTAATCTTTTGAAAAAGATTGAAAGAAAAACAGTAAAAATGGCAGAAGAAGAAGCAATGGAGTGGTTTTTGCAGAAAGAAACAAAAATTGCCAAAGGAGCTATGGAGTTTAGTTATGTTGGAATAGATGAGAATTGGCACAAAAAAGAATTTCCCTATGTTATTGTTTTTAAGCCAGATCCAGAGGATTTGGAAAAAGCAAGGGTTTTAACAGAGATTTATTCTTCGGATATAATTAAAGCGCCAAATTCACAGTTAATTCGAGGAGGAGGAATTGAAAATATTCCTCCTTTTATTTTGCGGGTTGAGGGAATAGTGGAAAAGAGCCAGTCAACTTATTATGCTTATAAATGGATTAATGAGCCGAAGATTGAAATTGTTTTTGATGAACCAGTTCCTGATCTTGAATTAGAGCAGGATAAGGGATTTTTAGAAAAAATAAAAGACAAGATTATTTCTTGGGCAAAAGAGATTGAGAAAGTAATAGATGTTTTTGCTGAATTGTTCAGAGATTTGGGAAATAAGGCGCAAAAAGAAACTGTTTCTTTTTGGAATAATTTAAAGGGTTTGTTTGCAGTAATAAGCCCTTTTAGCGCCAGAGTGAGTCCTGAAATAACTTTTTTTGAAAAAATAGAAGAACAAGTTCCAGAAGAAATTGTTGATTATTTTGAGAAAGAAACGCAAGAAACAGCAGAAAAAGCAGGTCGAGACCCGGTCTCGACCAAAAGGGTCTCGACCAAAAAAGATTTGGGCCAGATGCAAGAACAAATAGATGATATTTCAGAGCAAATAGATATTTTAAGCCAAGAAGTAAGCAAATTGTCCCAGCAGCAGGATCAAAACAAGGAAATTATTTTAGCTGGTTCAGGGATAAAATTAGAAGTAAGCCTGGATTTAGAACCAGAACCAGAATTAGATTTAGAATCAAAAACAGAACCAAAAACAGAATTGTCCCAGGCCGAGCCCGAGACAACAAGAAGTTACAGCAAGGGCGGAGAACCTCCTGTTCCAGAGCCTTCTTGGTGTGAAATTAGTTTGGGGCCCGTTCAAGACAAGGTTATTTTTAATGAAATTGCTTGGATGGGCAACATTGATTCTTCCAACAACGAATGGATAGAACTGAAAAACTTAACAAACAGCAAAGTTAGCTTAAACAACTGGCAGCTTTTTGACAAAGACAAGCAAATTAAAGTAATTTTTGAGTCATCGGACTTTATAGAATCTTTTTATTTGCTGGAAAGAACAGACGATGATTCTGTGCCTGCGGTTGCAGCAGACAAAATCTATAAAGGAGCTTTGAACGATTCTGGCGAAGCTTTGTACCTTTTTGATCAAAACTGCGTTTTACAGGATTTGGTTTTAACAGATCCCGACTGGCCCGCAGGAAATAAAGATAATAAAGAAACAATGAAAAGAGCAGACGATTTGGCCTGGTATGACGATTATGAAGAGATTGTTGCAGATGACATTATAGAAGTTGTTTCTGGGCCTGATAACGAGCCTGGCAAAGAAGACTCTGGAATAAAAAAAGTGTTAATAAACGAGATTGCCTGGATGGGAACAAGAGCTTTTAGTAGCGATGAATGGATAGAGCTTTATAATCCGAATTCAGAACCTATTGATTTATCTGGCTGGTATTTTGAATTTATGCCTTTGATTGGAGAAATCCGGACAATTGCTTTGGACAACGATACTCCCTCAATAAGCGGATTAGGTTATTTTCTTTTGGAAAGAACAGATGATTCAAGTGTTTCTGATATTCCAGCCGATTATATTTATAAAGGCGCTTTAAATGATGAATGCAGTTTTTTGGAATTAAGGGATAATAACGGCAATTTAATAGACAGGGTTGATTGTTTGGAGGGAAAATGGCCAGCAGGGCAAAAACAAGCCAGGGTTTCTATGGAAAGAGCAGAAAATAACAGTTGGGCAAGCAATAACCTTTTTGCGCGCGCGGGCAAAGACGCACAAGAAAATTATATTTGGGGCACTCCCAGAAGCCAAAACAGCGTTTCTATTTCTGGTTTGGAGATTTCTGCCCTTCCTTTTGATTATTTTGACGAGATCATTTTACCCTTAACAAGCAGCCCGTATATTATTAAGAGAAATATTCAAATACCAGAGAATAAAACCCTAATTATTGAACCTGATGTTGTTGTTAAATTCTATAATGAATACAGCGGAATCCGAGTTTTGGGCACTTTAAAAGCTGATAATGTTGTTTTTACTTCTTTTAAAGACGATGAATTTGCAGGAGACACTAACAATGACCAGGATAATTCTATTCCTCAAAAAGGCGATTGGGACAGCATTTATTTTTCTCCTGAAAGCAAAGATTCTGAACTAAAAAATATTATATTGAGATATGGCGGAGGCGGAGAAAAAAAAGGATATTGTTCTTACAATATGGCTGGAATTAAGGCTGAAACAGACTCTTTGCTGATTGAGGGCTCTGTTTTTGAGCATAATCAGGGCAGGGCAGTGTATTTGCTGAATTCTTCAGCTGTTATTGATAATGTGCAAATAACAAATACTGGTTTTTGTCCTGGCGGAGCTAATGATTATTTGGGTTGGGGAATATCAGTTCAAGGAGGCAGCCCCACAATTAAAAACTCTTTAATCAAAAGCAACTTAGTTGGAATTTATGTGCTTGAAAGTGCTTCTCCTAAGATTGAAAACAATATTTTTGAGCAAAACGAGAAAGCAGTTTGGGTTAATGTGGCCTATCCCTTATTTTCCAAAAACACAGCCCAGAATAACCAAATTAACGGAATCTTTGTTCGGGGCACCCCAGGGTTTATTGGCCAGGATGCTGTTTGGCAAGCAAATATGCCTTATGTTATAGACAGCACTTTTCGCATTAAAGAAAATGCTGTTTTGACCATAGAGCCGGGAGCAGTTATTCAATTTTATGATAGATACAGCGGGCTTTTTGTAGATGGGACATTAATGGCGGACAATGTGGAATTTACCTCTTTTAAGGAGAATCCCGGACCTGAGTCTTGGGACAAGATATATTTTAGCCCAACCAGCACTGGTTCTGAATTGAACAACGTATCTTTTAATTATGCAGGAGGGGGAGATATGGAGCCTTGTTCTTTTAATATGTCTTCAATTAAGGTTGAAAAAAGCTCTATTTCCTTGAAAAATTCTGTTATTAACAACAGCCAGTATAAAGGGATTTATTTGGTTGATTCTGATTCTGTGTTAGAAAATGTGGAAATAAAAAACACTTCTAAGTGCCTTGATAAATACGGAGGATGGGGCATTCACGTTGAGGGCGGAAACCCTGTTTTTGAGAATTTAGTCTTTGAAAACAATGCTGAATGCAATGTTTTTCAAAATGGCGAATGTTATCCTAATGTGCCTGATTTTCCTGATGTGCTTGAGCCGCCCTTAATTATTCCCACAGTTACCCCTTAGCAAGACCAGGTTTTTGCGTATCTTGCGTTAAGCCCGGCTTATCGTAATTCTTTTTGTTCGCTTTACCTTGTTCAAAGCATTTTGTATAATATACATAAAGGTCGTTTGTAGTTTAATTAAGAAATATTATGAAAGAAAACAAAAGTTTATTATTTATTTTGGGCGTAGTTATTGTTTTATTGATCGTGGGTGTGGGGTTCGCAATTTTAAGAGATTATTTTGGTCAGGTTAATCCGGCAGCTCCAGAGGATAAGAGCCAGAAAGCAGAAGAAATTATTCCTCCTGCAGCTACTGGCCAAATAAGTGATTTAGCAGATGCTTTGGAAAAAGAAATAATTGATGAAATGGATATTGTTTATGAAGAAGATGAATCTGATTTAATAATTTCTGATAGCGAAGAAATAAATGACTTTGGCCAGGCAGCTGATGATACGGGGCTATAAATAAGTTAACAAGAATATGAAAAAATACAAAAAATTATCCATATTGATTATTGCTGCTATTTTGTTCGTAGCTCCTGTTTACATATTAGCCAAAGGCAAGGGAGGGGGTTCGGCTTGTAATGCCATAAGCCAGGTTTATGCAAAGATTGAACAAAGACTGGCTAAAAAAGAAGATAATCTGGAAGGAAAACAAGAACAAATAGAAAACAGATTAAGAGAGAGAAAACAGGAAAGAGAAATGGCTTTAGAGCAAAAAAGAGAAAAATGGGACGAGAATAGAGAGGAACACTTTGAAAAACTTGAGCAAAAAGCAGAGACAGATGAACAAAAACAAGCAGTCATAGAATTTGTCCAAACAATTACTCAAGCAGTCAAAATTAGAAGAGAGGCGTTTGACCAGGCAATTCTGGATTTTCAGCAAGGGCTTGATGCAATTCATCAGAATAGGCTTGGCGTTTTAGCAGACGCAACAACAAATTATAAGGAGGCAGTTGAACAGGCCATAGAAAAAGCTGAACAGGATTGTGAAAGCGGAGTTGATATTAAAACAATCCGCCAGAATTTAAGGGACGATTTAAAGGATGTCCGAGATCAATACAGGGAAGATGTCAGACAGTTTCAGGGGCATGGAGACCAGATACAAGAGTTGATAGAAAATAAGAAGGAAACAATGAACCAGGCCAAGGATCAGTTTGGGCAAACATTAGAGCAAGCCCTAGAAGATTTAAAGCAAGCTTTTCCAGAAGAACAGGAAGAAGCAGAAGAATAGCAACTAAAAAAACAGGTCCTAACAAGGACTTGTTTTTTTAATCTTCTAACTTGAAAAATGAGAAAAATGGGGTCAGAAAAAATGAGAAAAATAAGGTCAGGAGCTTTTTTTTATTGCCTGTTTTAATTAGAACAGAGTCGGTAATGTGCAAGGACATAAAAAAGTAAGCTTAGCTTACTTTTATTTATTAATTTGCGATGAACCGGGATCATCGCAAGGTTTGGATTTGACATTGACAAGGGTTTTTAATTAGGTATTATGGAAAACAGTTCTTGAAAATAATCCTGAAAATAGTCTTGAAGACAACTCTTTTTTAAGGAGCAAAGCAATGGAACAGATGACAGCAGACCAAATAGCAGATTTTTTAAAAGGGGCTGGTTTTGGGAAGGAAGTCAGCATTTTGTGCGTAGGTAGAACAGAATCAGGTCAAATAGAGGGGAAAGAATTTCGTTTGGTAGATGTTATTTTAGTGGCTAAAACCCTAATAGTATTTTCTGGTGGTAGAAAACGTACGGTGGGGGCATGGGTTCGAGATGGGAAAACCATGTATGTTTTGGAAGAAGTGTCTGGCAGTTGGTTTGTTCGTCCCAAAGAAGAAAAAGACAGGACATGGTTAAGAAAAATAAAGGCAGTTGGCCAAAGGCATTGATTTCTTAGAAAGGAGAATCAGAATGGATAAGTCAATGACAACAGAACAGATAACAGCTTTTCTATAAGAGGTTCAGCCAGAAACACGAATCAATGTTATAGGTAAAAAAGGAACTCATCTTGAGGGAAATGTATTAGAAAAAAGAAAAGAAAGAGGTGAATTAGTTTTTGCCGGTATGCAAGATGTATCTTTAAGCAGAACCTTTGATGGTGGATGGATCATTAATCCTCCTGATCGTATGGACGTTGCTTTTCCAGATGCGGTAGCAATAGTAACAGAAATTCGTTGATGTTGGGGTTAGGGTCAAGACCGGGTCTTGACCTTTTTTCTTTGGAGCTTTCCACAGGCGGGATATTGTTTGAATATAATAAATATCGGCAAAATAAAGGAAATAATTTGACCTAATCTTTTGCTTGTGTATAATAATATAATATGACGGATTTATCTAAAAAAATTGGCGTGTTGCTGTTTTTGTTAGTCATAGTGGCTGGAGTCTATTTAATAAGAAATGATAAGGCCAGACAGGATTTGCTTTTAAAGTTGGGCTTGGCTGCTTCTAAAGATTTTGAGATTCCCCAAGACATAAAAATAGACTTGTCTGACATAGACATTGACAGTTTGGCTGTTGAAAAGGTTGATTTTGAAGATGCAAGCGATTCTAAAGAAGCGCAAGAACCAGAAAAGTTGGAAAACAGGGCTGCAGAGGATTTGGCTGAGCCAGTGGCTGTAAACAAAGAAATGTCTTTGCAGGAAATAGAGCAAGGGGTTGAAGAAATAGCCAAACAGGTTGATAAGATTAAAAAACAAGTTGATATTTTAATTGCGATGAATGAGATCCAGAAAGAAATAAAGGATTTGGCTTCGCAAGCTGAAGAATTAGAAATTCAAGACGTGGAGGTTGAATGTTTTGACTGCAACAGCTTGACTTCTATTTAATATGGACAGGAACTTTGTTCTTGAGCTTACGAATAAGATATATAAGCAGACCTTGCTTTTTCCTAAAAAAGAGCCTCTTAGGTACAAAATAAGGGAAACAGCAGATGATATTTTGGAAAAGATTGTTGAATGGGAAGCTTTGTTAAGCCCTAATCCAGGAAACTTTTCAATGTCAGCAAGCTCCAAGAAAAAAGATATTGTTTTTGAAATAGAAAAAAATGTAGAATTGATTAAAACCTATTTTAATGTTGCCAAGTGGCAGAATTGGGCAAGCTATTTTGATATTTTGAAAATTGAACAAGAATATGATAAAATTGAAGAATATTTTAAAAATCAGGCAAAATCAATAATTGAGACTTATCCCAAGCCCCAAAATAAGACTTTAAAAACAAATAAAATTCAATTAGATTCAAGAAAAAAGAAGATTTTAGACATTTTAAGGAAAAAAGAAAAAATTCAAGTAAAAGAAATTAAAAATATTCTAAAAAATGTTTCCAAAAGAACCTTGCGCAGAGACTTTAATGCTTTATTAGACCAAGGATTGGTTAAAAGAATAGGGGAGAGCAATGCCACTTATTATAAGTTAATTTCATAGCCAGGATTTTAATTAGGACATATTAGGACAATAATTATGTCCCTTTATGTCCTAACAATAACCCCGTAGGACGGGGTTAATGTTATGCTTTGACCTAATTAAAATGAATAAAAAAAAGCAAGAATTCAGTAAAATATATGATGATTGCATTGATAGGATTTACCGTTTTGTTTTTTTTAAGGTTAATTCTGAAGAAATTGCCCAGGATTTATGCTCTGAAACATTTTTAAAAGCATGGCAGGCATTTAAAAAGAATAACGAGGAAATAGAAAACCCCCAGGCATTTTTATATCAAATTGCCCGTAACTTAGTAATTGACCATTATAGGGAAAAAGGCGCTGTTCAAGTAGTTCCGACAGAATCTGTTTCTATTACTGATTCAGGAGAGGATTTGGAGCAGAAAGCGTTTGACAATTCAGAAATAGAAATGATTAAAACAGCCCTAAGAAAGATAAAGCAGGATTACCAGGAACTGATTGTTTGGCACTATATAGACGATTACACAATTCCGGAAATCGCTAAAATGGTGGACAAAAAAGAAGGAACAGTCAGGGTAATGCTTCACAGGTCTTTAAAAGCCCTTAAAAAAGAAATAAGCCATTTTGAACAGGCTTGATTGCTTAATTTTCCATATCCGATATATTATCCGATATAGGTGTAATAAAAACAGGTTTTTTCCGTCATAATAATATAAAGCGCGAAATCATGACCGAAAAGAAACTTATTTTACAGCTGAAAAAACTGAAAAAGGTTCAGCCCAGCCAAGACTGGGTTGTTTTAACTAAAAACACGATTTTTAACAAGCAGGATCAAGATCATGTTCAGGAAAAGCATACAAACTTGATTTCCGGGCTGATTAATACGATTATTAAAGACTTTCAAATAGGGGAAAAATTTGTTTTTCAACACAAAATGGCGTTTGCTTCAGTGCTTACAATAACAGTGTTTGTTGGCTTGTTTGGATTTGCCCAGAATTCCGTGCCTGGCGATTCTTTGTTCGCCATAAAAAAGATTGCAGAGCAAAGCCAGGCAGTTTTTATTACTGAAAATTACAAGTCCATTCATGATTTAGAAATAGCAGGCAAAAGACTGGATGATTTGACAAAAGCAGCCCAAAATAATAATGTTGAGAAAGTAGAACCGGCATTAATAGAATACGAACAAACAATTTCTAAAGCTGCTCAAACGTTAGGACAGGCAGAAAGCATGAAAGAGGTGGCCTTGGAAATTAGAAAGCTGCAGGAAAAAGAAAATGCTGTAAGATCTTTGGGAATAGAAATAGATTGCAATAAGGATTTGGACAATGCTTTAAAAATTATAATTGAAAGAGAAATTAAAAATCTAAAAAGCAGAGAATTGAATGAAGCCCAAACAGTTGATTTAGCTGAAATTGAAGCTGATTTTGACCAGGAAAAATATTCTCAAGCATTGGAGAAGATTCTGCTTTTTGAAAAATAAATAAAAATAACAGATGAAAACCGTTTTTTATGGTTTTTTGAATGTTTAGGCAAAGCCAATAAAAAATTTTTTACATTCAAAAAACTGGAAAGGTCGACTGCGGTTAGAATTAAAAAAGGTCATAAAAATTAAATTAAATAAAACAATGAAAAAAAGAATATTTGCTACAATTACAGGTTTAGCAGTTGCAGCAGTATTGATTGTTCCTTCACCTGCTTCCGCTTTGACAGCTGAAGAGCTTCAAGCTCAAATTGACGCTTTATTGGCTCAATTAGCAGAGCTTCAAGAGCAGTTGTCTGACTTAGGCGGCGGCAACGGCGGAACAGTTACTGGCTGCACAATTACTTCATTTGACAGAAATCTTTCAGCCGGAATGACTGGAAGCGATGTCAAATGCCTTCAGATTGTATTGAATGCTTCATCTGACACCAAGCTGGCTAGCTCTGGAGCTGGTTCTCCTGGAAACGAAACAAGTTATTTTGGTCCAATAACCAAAGCAGCTGTTGTTAAATTTCAAGAGAAATACGCTTCTTCAGTATTAGCTCCTTGGGGCTTGACTTCTGGAACCGGCTATGTCGGTTCAACAACCAGAGACAAGCTGAACGCGCTTTTAGCTGCAGGTGAAGAAGAAGAAGAGGAGGAGGAGGAAGAAGAAGAGGAGGAAGAAGAGGAAGCAGGCAGCTTGACTGTTAAGCTTTCTTCTGACACTCCGGTATCTTCCGTAGTTGCAGACAATGCAAACACAGACTTTACCAAATTCAGCCTAAAGGCCAGTTCTGAAGGAAGTGTTTCCATTTCCAAGATTTACATTAACAGAACCGGCTTGGCGGCAAACGCTGATGTGCAAAACATTAAAATTGTTGATGTTGAAACAGGAGCTTACAAGGGAAACATTGGAACCTTGAACACTAACAGCAAGGCAACAATTACTTTTGTGCCTAAACTGGTTATTCCAAAAGGCGAGACAAAAGAATTTTACATCAGGGCCGGCATTACCGATACCACCACAGCTGGCAAAACAGTTGCCTTGGGGATAGCTTCTGCAGACGATATTACCTCTGACGCAGATTCTGTTTCTGGCACTTTCCCAATTACTGGAAACGCAATGTCAGTTGTTACATTAACAATTGGCACATTGACTGTTTCAGAAGACGGAACAACAGTTGATTCCCAGCCAGACGCAGGGGACGATGACATTACTGTCTTAAAATGGAAAGCAACTGCCGGTTCAACAGAAGCGGTTACCATTAATACAGTAACCGTAAAGAGAGAAGGAACAGCTGATGCCACTGACACAGAAAACATTGAATTGTATTCTGTGACAGACGGAAAAACTTTGGGAACAGTTGAAAATTGGGATTCAGAAGACAAGGCAACCTGGGATAATTTAGGCGTCAGCATTGCCAAAGGCAAAACCCACAGATTTAAGATTTTGCTTGACGTTGTTGGCGGTGTTGAGTCAACATCCCAGACTGTTAACGTTGATATGGTTGACGGCTCTGACGTGTTAGTGGTTTGCCAGGGCGAAACCTACGGCTTTTACATCACTCCGGGAGACGCTTCAGGCGCCAACTGGAGAAACACCAGCACATACAGGGGCCGTGGCTACAACAACCAATCAATTCAGTCAGGCTCTTTGACTGTTACCAAGTCAGCTTCTACTCCGGCTTCAGGAAATATTGCTCCAGGCGATGAAATAAACTTGGGCGTATTTGACTTTGAGGCCAAAGGAGAAAATGTTAAAATCTCTGCCATAAACGTAGTGGCTTCTACTTTAACTGGTTTGGCTTACACAGATGTAACCAATGTTGCCATTTACGATGATTCGGGAACCATCGTGGCAGGACCAGGCGATCTTGTTGTCACGGACAACACAGTTGATTTTACAGATACATTTGTTGTTCCAGTTGGAATTAATGAATATACTGTTAAAGCAACAATTGCTGATTCAGCAGATACTGGCAATCAAATTGCCATAGCCATAGAAGACGCTCAGGACTTAATTACTGCCACAGGAATGAGCAGTAATGATACCATTACGCCAAGTCCAGATGGAAATGTTACTGCTAACACAATGACAATAGCTGCCGGAGCTTTAGTTGTTACTACTTTAGCATCACCTGCTTCAAGAAGCGTTCCTTCGCCAACTTCAGATTATATCTGGGCAACTTTCTCATTAGATGCTTCAAATTCTGGCGAGGATGTTGACGTTACAGCTATAACAGTGAGCGATTCTCCTGGCGGAGCAACTGGTGGAGCTGACATTGATTCAGCTGAACTGTGGGCTGATTTGACTTCGTCCAACAGCAGCAGAGGAGATGTTTACGAAACCAAGATTTCTGACACAAAGCAGTGGACCGGAGCTGACACAACCGCTGCTACCCAGGCCTACACCTTGAGCCAGACTCTTACTGTTCCATCAGGAACATTTAAGAGAATAGCCTTGGTGGCTGATTTGGCTTCTGGCGTAGTCAGCGGCACTCACAGATTTTCCATTGCCAGCGACAATGTTACTGCTTCAGGAGCTGAAACAGGCGAGTCAATATCACCCAGTTATGTTACCGCTAACAGGCAGACAATGACTGTTGGCACAGCCACAGTAACAGTTACCAAAGACGCTTCTTCTCCAGCTGCCGACATAATCTTGGGCAACAAGGATAAGGTTACTTTAGGCATCTTTAAGATAGCTGCCAGCAATGTTCAGGACTTGGATCTTGACAGCATTAATTTGGGCGCCACCAACGGCGAGTTTGTAGACACTTTCTATTTCTACCATGGCGATACATTATTACAGTATTTGCCAGGCGGAACTGACGTGACTGCCAATTTTGCTGACGGCACCCTGACAATTCCTGCCAACAGCAGCGAAAAGATTACCATTAAAGCAGATATGCTCAAGGTGGACGGCACCACTGTTACCAACGGAAGTGATGTTAAGGTGAGCTTTTACGACCTTGACACCACTGGCTTAAGTTCTGGGTCAGCGGTTGACGATGTAACTGTTGTAGCTGCAAATACAATGAGGATTTACGAATCCAGGCCGTATTTCAGCTTAAACAGCTCTTCGCCTTCAGGCGAAACATTGTCTCCAAGCTCTAACCTATTGGTTGCTGTATTTGATGTAGCAGCTGACGAGGAAGAAGATATCAGTTTTGACACATCAGTTGAGACAGGTCAGATCGTGATAAAGGTTAATGCTCAGGTTAATGACACGGCTGCCACCTTCCTTACCTTTACTCTTAAGGATGATGAAGGCAATACTCTTGGTGTGGATTCTGTGTCATTCGGCACTGCCTTGAACATAACTGACGGATCTTTGACCTTTGACACCAGCAACAGCTGGGGCTCTACAATATACAGCACTAATGCTTGGACAATTCCTGCGGGAACAACCGAGAAGCTGTATGTTTACGCCAATGCCGGAGCTTTTGAAGATGACGGCGACAGCATCCAAGTTTATTTGGATGACAACAACAGAGGCAACTGCATATTTGGAATTGAAGGCGCTGGCGAATACAGAGAAGGTATTTATATCTTCCGCGGAGACATTTACGGAGGCACATTGGTCAATCCTAGCTAGTAATTAACTGGAACAGACCCTCACACTGCTTGTGGAAGTGTTGCGAGGGATACAATTGAAAACGTCCCCATTTTCTGGGGACGTTTTCTTTTATCTTTTCTGTGGTAAGCTAAGCTTAGTAAGCTTAGCTTACCACAAGGTTATTCGGACAGGGTTTTTAAGAATTCTTCTACAACCTGCGCTGATTCTGGAGAAAGCTCCAAAACAATCATTGCTTCTTCTCTGGCTTTGTCATATTCTCCCAGCAGGCTGTAAATATAGGCTAAAGAGGCATGGTGCTGGAAATCATTATATTCGTATTCTATCATCTTTATGTATAAATCTTTTAAAATCTCATAATATTTTATTTCTTCTGTTTTTTTAGCTATTTTTGAATAGATAGTAATTATTTGGGAAATAATAATTTTGGCGTCTTGCGGATTTCTAATATCAGACGCTTTGTTTATATAGGGAATAGCTTCTTCGTATTGGTTCAACCCGATTAAGGCCAAACCTTTGGTTAAATAGCAGTTTCCATATTCTGGAGCTGTTGCGGAGCATTGCTCTGAAATTTCCAAAGCTTCTTGGAATTTTTCATTAGACAGCCTGTTTTTCGCCCAGATATAATAATGATCAGGCCTTTTCGGGCTGAGCTCTTTTATCTTTTCAGCATAAGAATAAACTGTTTGGTTTAATTGTTCCCTTTGTTCGGATTCTGGTTCTGAAAGCGGCATTAATCTGTTTGTGTAAACAGCAAGATATATCCAGATTCTGGTATAATGAGGGTTTAGTTCTTTGGATTTTTCCAGAATTTCCAAAGCTTTTTGGGAAAGTTCAATATTTTTTTCCGGCATTATGTCATCTACTCCCAGAGTAAGGACATCAAGATACCTTAAATAAATATAGTTGTCTAAAAAAGTGTGGGTTTTGGTTAAATCTTCCATTCTTTGCAAAAGCGCTAAATATTGTTCTTTTGCCAAGCTCGGGTTTCCTTGTCTGTAGGTTTTTTCTATTAATGTTGTAAAATGAATGTTTTCATTTATCTCCTTGTTTATTTTTAAAGGAATTATGTTGTGCTGCCACACAAACCAGATTAAAAAGAACAAACCGGCAGTGGCAAATAAATATTTAAAAAGAGTCGGGCTTTTATTCTCTTTTGGAATTTCTAACTGATTTTCTCTTGATATTAAAAACAAGGTGTATCCTATTAGAAGAAAAGAAATAAGCAGGGTTGTGGTAAGGTCAAAGCTGAAAAAATTAGTAACAAGATAAGCAATAAAGGTTGTTTGAAGCCCGTGGGCAATTATTCTTTTTTCCGGATTATTCTTTTTTGTTTTTTGCAAATAATAGAACAAAGAGGCAAATAGGAGGAGATAAATCATTAAAGCCAAGATCCCGGCTTGGATACTTATATCAAAGAAGAAGTTATGGCCTCTGTCCCACCAGGCTCCTACGCCGGAAGAAGAAGAAGTTATTCCGGGCAGGTTAGTGTCAAAGTGTTTGTCAAAAGCAATAGACAGGTTTTCCGGGCCGTAACCCAGAAGAGGCCGGTCTTTTAATCCTTGCCAAAGAATTGTCCAGCCGCCTATTCTGGAGCCGGCAATAGTGTCAATAATTGACTTTTCTCCTATTCCAGACCAGATTCTTTCAAAACTGGTTCCGAATATTTTATTCTGTTTTAGGGCTTGGACAATATCATTTTGGCCCTTGAGCCAGAATAAGCCGGCAATAGACAGAATTATTAAGGCGATTGCAAAAACCTTAACCCAAAAAATCCTTTTATCCTTTTTAGGGTAGAAAAATAAAAAGAAAAACAGGCCTATTCCCAATCCTAAAAAAGCTGCCCTGGTGGCTGACAAAATAATGCCTGTTGCTATAAGCGCCAGAGAAATGAAATAGAATATTCTTTTTTTTCCTTTGATTTTTATTCCAAAACAAAGAGGCAGGAACATTAGCAGAACAAGATAAAGGGCCAGGAAGATCGGACCCCCCATCGTGGAAACAGGCCTCCACGAATAACCCCTTAAGTATTCTCCAAATAAATTGAATTTTTGAAATATGGCAATAAGACTGACTATTGCTCCGACAGCAATAACAATGTCAATAACTTTTTGCCAGTCTTTGTCTTTTAGCGTAAGAAACAAAAAAAGGGCAAATAAAATGCAATAGCCAAAAGTTAAAAATCCTCCTCCGCGGTAAGGGGTGCCCCAAAAAGAAAAATAAGGCACTTTGGAGAAAACAGTGGCCAAAGCAAAGATTCCCAAGTAAGCAATCAAAAGCCAAAAAGGAATTTTTGCCTTTGTTTTGATCCTGGATTTAATATTTTCAAAAACATTCTTTTTAGAAAGGACTTCTAATATAAAGGCAAAGATTAAGATTGAAAAAACAATTCTTAAGCCAATTGTTTTTGCCCAGGCAGAAGGATGGAGTAGGGGAGGAACAGAAAGCAGGGGCAGAAGCAGAATTAAAAAAGCCCCGATTAAATAGGTGAAATAAAACTTGTCTTTTTTCGCAAGGTTTATGAAATTCATATAGTTAATGATATAAAAATATCAGGATTTATTCAAGAGTTTTTAAGAAATTCTTTACTTTTTCTTTTAATCCCGGATTTATTTTTTGGGCAATTAAAGCATGCTCTTTGGCTTTTTCATACTCTTTTATTTGTTTGTAGGTGTTGGCCAGAGAAACATGTTTTTGGGCTGTATCGGGCTGTTCTTTAAAAATCAAAATCAGTTCTTCATACAAATCATTTATTTTTTGTTCAATAGAGGAATCTTGAATTTTAAGCTGGGCATTTCGGTAGGCTCCTATTAGCTGGTAATAAAGCGATATATTTGTTTTCATGCTTACGCTGTATTCTTTTTCATCTCTGGCTATTCTTAAGCATTCTTCCCCTTTTTCTATATTTCCCAGACTGATGTTAGCTTTGGCCATTTGGAACCAGCAGATATTGTTTCTGTTTGATTGCGGAACCAAATTAATGCATTGATGAGATTTTTCTATTGCTTTTTCATAATCTCCGAGCAGCATATAGGTTTCAGCGCATGAGTTTATTGTTTTTATGTGGTTGGGGCTTAATTCAAGGCTTTTTTCGCAGAAAAAAACAGCTTCTTTTTTAATTTGTTCAGAATTTATGCCTCGGCTGATTAAATAATTGTAGAAAATATTCAAAGTCCACCAGGTTCTGGTATATTCTGGCCTTAATTCTGAAGATTGTTTTAAAACTTCAATTCCTTTTTGAACAAGCTGGAGTCTTTGGGAGGGGTTTTGGCTGATGCACTGATTTATAATGTCAATATACATTAATTTTAAATAATTGCTGATTACGGTTTTGGACGATGCAGCGTAATCCATTTTTTCAATTGCCAGCTGGCATTTGTTGCTTTTTGCCAAACTTTTGGCTGAATTGGCGTCTCTGTTCAAAACAAGAGGCTTGATGTTTCCGTAATGCCAGAATAAGACAAAAGCAAAAAGAATAAGAATAACAGCAATGCATTTAAAAGGAGAAATTTCTTTTCCTGGTTTTAAAAATTTTAAAAACTTGTTTTTATTAAAAATAAGAGAAAAAGAAAGCCCTAAAATTAGAAAAGAAAGAAGATAGGTGGAAAAGCAGTCAAAATTAAAAAAATTAGCTGTAAAATAGGCAATAAATGTTGCTTGGATTCCATGGATTAAAATAGAGTCTTCGCTTTCTTTTTTCTTTTTCTGCAGTTTGTAAAAAACAAAAGCAAACAAAGAAATATAAATTATTAAAGCTGGCAGTCCGGCTGTTGAGCCAATGTCAAAGATAAAGTTATGGGCCCTGTCCCACCACTGGAGAATTGAGGGGTCCATGCCGGGCAGGGCCGGATGAAAGTATTTGTCAAAAGGAATGGAAAAGTTTTCCGGGCCGTAACCCAACAATGGCTTGTCTTTTATTGCCAAAGCTCCTATTTTCCAAACAGAAACCCTGTCTTGCATAACAGTGAGTTTGCCTTGGGTAAGCAAGGGGTAAGCAGTGTTCCAGGCCCTGGAAAAATATATTTTAGTAACTTGGTTTTTGCTTAAGAAATCTACCAGGCCGGGATTTTTCCCAAGCCAGAAAACACTGCTAATCATTAAAAATATTAAAACCAAAAAAGCGATCTTGCACCACTTTATTTTTTTGTTCTTTTGGGGATAGAAAAGCAGGAAAAAAGACAAACCGATTGCAAGCCCTAAAAATCCGGCCCTGCTTCCAGAAAGAAACATGGCAAAACAGAAAAGAAAAACCAGAAACAAATAAAACACTCTTTTTTTACCCCCAGACTTAACTGCAAAACTTAGGGCGAAAAAAATCAAAAGCAAAAGATACAAGGCCAGCAGAATGGAACTTCCCAGCGTTGAAACAACCCTTTCTGCTCTGGGGTTTATTACGTTTTTAAATAAAGAAAGTTTTTGCATAACAGCTGTAACAGAAATCAAAGCTCCGATCAGCAGGTTTAGGTTAATTACTTTTTTCCAGTCTTTTTTTTCTAAAATAAAAAAGCAAAAAATTCCAAAAGCAACATAAAGAATAAAATTCAAGGATCCTCCTCCTCTTAACGGGCTGCCCCAGAAGCTGAAAACAGGATTTTGGGAAAAGATTGTTGAAAGAATAAAAAACAAAATAAGGCCTGAACAAAGCAGCAGCCCGGGGTTTTTAAAAATTGCTCCGAGATTGAGCTTGGCTTGTTCAAAGACAATTTGTTTTATAATTAAAAAGATTAAAAAAGAAAAAATAATTCTAAACAAAATTGTTTTGCCCCAGGCAGGAGGAGAAAGTAATGGGTGCGCATTTATCAAGGGCAGTACCAGAATTAAGAAAATAGAAAACAAATAAATCTTGTAATATTTATTAGGCTTATTTTCTAAATTTTCTAAAACGCTCTTTTCCATAAAAATTTGCACAGGCCTGTTTTCTGCAGACTTTAAGGACCGGGTCTCTATAAGTTTATACTATCTGAAAACTATTTCTAAATCAAACCTACAGAGGATGGGCCTCTGTAAGTTTGTAAGTTTGATTGACAGTTAAAAGAACAAGAGATATTATTTAAATATGGAATGGGTTTTAGTAAGAAAAGAAGATATAGAAGATTCTTTGCGCAATAATCCTTCTGAAGGCTCAAAAATGCTGGAGCCTTTTAATGCTTTTAAAAAAGAGCATAATCTTCCTTTTGGCATTATTGAGGACAGCAATGTAACAGATCTTGCCAGGGTACACAAAAATAAGGGAGAGCTTTGGCATTGTTTGGAGGGAGACCCTGTTTTTATTTGCGGAGGAAGCCTTTCCAACCCAAGCTTTGAAAAAGACAGTTTTGGAAACGATATTGAAAATGAGCTGATTTCAGACCTGATAAGAGAGGGAGAAGAAGTTTTCTTAAAGGCCGGGGATTGGATTTGGATACCAGCTGGAGTTGTCCACCAGCGCAAGTGCGAGAGAACAGTTAGATTAATTGTCATTGAAATACCTTGTTAGCAATATGAATCTGGACAGAAAGGACCTGGCAGAACTTGGAGATTTTATTAAAAGAAATTACAGGCCTGATTATGTTTTATTAAATCAGGATTTTTTTAATTATTTTTTTAAAAATTATCTTAGTTCTGATTACAGCTTTAAAGTAATTAAAATTAAAAACAAAATAAAGGCAATGCTTGGTTTAATGCCTTATAAAATGAAGTATTTTGACAAGACTGTCAAAGCTGTTTTTTTGCTGAATCTGATGGTTGATAAGGATTTAAGGGGCGCTGGTTTAGGCCCGAAACTTGTTGTTGAAGCCCAAGAAGAATGCGATATTTGTTACACTCTTAGCTATGAAAAAGAAATGGAGCCTATTTATCAAAAACTGGGCTGGACAAAAATACCTGATTTAAAAAGGTTTGTTAAAATATTTAATTTTGAAAGAACCAATAAGCTGGCCCTTAACAAACTGGATAAGGAAAACATTAATAATTCCTTGCAAATAGACAGAAGTTTTGTTTTTGAAAAAATAGCCAAGTTTGAAAGCGAAATTAATCAATTTTGGCAAAGAGTAAAAGAAAGATATCCCATTACTATTGAAAGAACAGCTGATTATTTAAACTGGCGTTATGCTCGCCACCCCTTGTTAAAATATCATATATTTTTGCTCAAAAAAAAGGGAATAATAGAGTCTTTTATTGTTTTAAGGATAGAAAAAGGGCCTGGGTTTGAAGCAGGCAGAATAATTGATTTTATCTGCTCTGACCAGTCTCAAGAGCAGGCTTTGCTTAATTTGCTTGAATATTGCAAAGGATTGGATTTTATTGATTTTTTTAAAGCAGGGGATTTTTACAGCAAATCTCTTGAAAAAACAGGCTTTGTTAAAGCAGATTCCAGCCTGCCAATGCTTTTAAACCCGGTTGACAGGAGCAAAAAAAGCATTAACTTTATTTTCAAGGGGAAGGAAAAAACCCAAGATATTAATGCTTGGTATGTTACCAAGGGAGACGGGGATCAGGACAGGCCTAATTAAGATATGATCATAGCAATGTATCATTATGTCAGGGATTTGAAAAAGTCCAAATACCCCAAGATTAAAGGACTGGAGCTTGAATTATTTAAAAAACAGATAAAATATATTTTAAAGAATCATAGGGTAATGGCAATGGAGGAGTTGATTGAAGCAGTTGAAGCCAACAAAGACCTTGAAGACAATGCCTTGCTTCTTACTTTTGACGACGGGTATAAAGACCATTTTGAATTTGTTCTTCCAGTACTGGAAAAAGCAGGAATTAAGGCCAGCTTTTTTCCCTGCGTTGAACCAGTAATAAAAAAACAGGTTTTGCAAGTGAATAAAATACATTTTATTTTAGCTTCAGCTGATGAAAAAGATATTATTTCTGACATATACAATTTGCTCAAGAAACACTCTCTAAGCAAGGATGATTTCAATTACAATAAATTGGCCAAAAGGGGCAGATTTGATTCAAAAGAAACAATGTTTATAAAGAGGATGCTTCAAAAAGAAATTCCTGCTGGCTGCAGGCAGGACATTGTGGATCATCTTTTTGAAAAGCATGTTGCATCAGACCAGGAATCCTTTTGCCAGGACTTGTATATGAATAAAGATGAGTTAGGGGGATTAATAGAAAAAGATATGTATGTTGGGGTTCACGGATCAAGCCATTGCCATTTGGACACACTTTCTTTAAAAGAACAAGAAAAGGAAATAGACTTTTCTTTGGAACTTTTAAAAGAGATTGGCTCTGATGCAAAGAAGTGGGCAATAGCTTATCCTTACGGAAACTGGAGCCAGTCTTTGCTTTCTTTGATTAAGGAGAAGGGATGCAGGGTTGGTTTGACTACTGAACCCAAAGCCGCAGATTTGAAAATTCACAATCCTTTTTTGCTTCCCAGATTAGACACCAATGATTTGCCTTATGAATAAAAAAAGATATTTAAACTTTCCCTTATCCATTCTTTTTCTTAAGATCGGGAACATTTTATTCTCAAAACTTTTTTTAGACAAATTGCTGCCCCAAAAGCATTATTTAATAAATTACCCGGGGGGGAAGATATATTTGAACCTTAGAGAGTCTCCAATGATGAGAGAAAGGGCCTTGGGAGTTTATGAATACAGGAAGAGAATGCTTTTTGAGCGTTTAGTCAAGCCGGGAATGACTGTTTTGGATATCGGGGCCAATAAGGGCTATTTTAGCTTTATCAGCTGTAAATTAATGAAAGGGGAGGGTAGGGTTTTATCTTTTGAGCCAGACTTTGAAAATTGCGGCTGGATAGAAAAGAGCATAGCAGCTAACAATTACAAGAATATTAAATTGTTTCCCATTGCCTTGTTTGACAAAAACGCAAGATTGACTTTGTTTAGGGGCCAAAAGTCAGGCCATCATTCTTTGGTTGAAAACAAAGGACTTGGTTCAACAATTATTGAAGCAAGAAGATTAGACAATGTTTTATTTCAAGAAAGCATTGAGAAAACAGACTTAATAAAAATTGATGTTGAAGGAGCTGAAATACAAGTGCTGCAAGGAGCTGAAAATACGCTTAAGAATCAAAGCCCGAAACTGATAATTGATCTTCATAACATTGATAAGGGAAAGCTGTTTGATTTGCTGGATAGCGCCGGCTACAAAGTTTTTGATTATTTGTCAGGCAGTTTTGTTAAATTGGATAAGCAGGCCTTTGTTAATAATCCTTTTAGAGAGATATACGCCCAAAAATGACCTTGACAAGGGTTTAACCATTGTATATACTTTAGGTATGAAGACCGTTATTAACATCAAAACCGATAAAGAGGTAAAAAGGGATGCAAAAAAGGTTGCCGAGGATTTGGGTTTTTCCTTAAGTGCTGTTATTAACGCTTATTTAAGGCAGTTTGCCAGAAATAAAGAAGTTTATTTCAGTCTTATTCCTCAGATGTCTTTTGGTTTGGAAAAACTTCTCGGCCAGGCAGAAGTTGATATTAAAAAGAAGAAAAATGTTTCTCCTGCTTTTTCCTCTGAAAAAGAACTTAAAAAGCATTTAAACTCTTTATGAAAATTCGTTTTCATAAGAATTTTGAAAAACAGTACCGAAAATTAAGCGAGGCCCAAAAGAAAAAGACTCAAGCGCGCCTCGTTTTGTTTTTGGAAAACCCGTTTAATCCTATTCTTGGCAATCGTCCTCTAAGGGGCAAATACACAAGCTATCGGAGCATTAACATAACGGGGGACATAAGGGCTGTGTATAGATTTATAAACGAACAGGAATGTATTTTTGTTGCCGTTGATACTCACAGCAATCTGTATTCTTGATTAACCCCTGCGCAGATTTTTTTAGGTGCACAGCTCCTAGAATGAGTTGATTTGGGAATTAAGTTATGGTATAAAAAGATATTATGGATAACTACAAAGCAGTTATTCTGGCAGGGGGAAAGGGAACCAGAATGTATCCGGTTACTAAGGAAATTCCAAAGCCCTTATTGCCCATAAAAAGAAAACCAATTATTAATTATTTGGTTGATTTATTTTTAGAATACAATATTAAAGATATTGCAATTTTAATATCTGAAGAATTTAAGGATGATTTTTACTGGTGGAAGAAAAGATATTATGAGTCAAAGAATATAATGTTTGTTCAGGAAAAGCAGGAACTGGGCACTTTTGGCGGATTGATTTATTTAAAAGACTGGATAGGCAAGAGTTGTTTTTTTATGACTAACGGAGACGAAATAAAGAAAATTGATTTGAATAAAATGGCAGAATTCCACAAAACCTTGAATTTGCCGGCCACGATTTCTTCAGTTAAGGTGCCAGATCCTGAAAATTACGGAGTGGTTATTACTGATCAGGGCAGGGTAAAAGAATTTTTAGAAAAGCCGGCAAATCCCCCAAGCCAGTATATTAATTCAGGGCTTTATCTTTTTTCTCCAGAGATTTTTAATTATCATCCGGGCCCCAAGTTTTTGATGACAGAAATAGACCTTTTTCCCAAGCTGGCTAAAGAGGGCAAATTAGCTGGTTTTGAGTTTGAGGGAGAGTGGTCGGACTGCGGAACCTGGGAAAGGTATGGAAAATTAATCAATAAGGAAATATGATTAAAAACATAGCAATTATTGTTATAGACGCTTTTAGATTTTCCAATTTAAGCTTGTTCGGTTATAATAAAGAGATTGATAAGAATATAAAAAAGGTTGCAGAACAAAGCTTTGTTTTTAAGAATTTCTTTTCCTGTTCTAATGCCACTGCCCCTTCTTTAATGTCCATATTCACTGGCAGGTTTCCTAACAACCATGGCATAATCCACCAGTTTCCTTATACAAAAGACCAGGAGATTGAAAAAATGTATGTTGAAAGGAATTTCTGGCTGCCCTCTTTTTTAAAAGATAAGGGATTTGCAACAATAGCTGTTGATTGGATAGGAATGTTTTTTAAAGACGGGTTTGATTATTATAAAGAGAGGGAGGATTGGCAGGGCAAGATGGATTCTTCAGCCAAATTTTCTCCAGCCAGAGATACAATGGATCTGGCCATTTCAAAAATAGGAGAGAACAAGGCAAATCCGTTTTTCTCCTTTATTCATTTTTGGGATACCCATTTTCCTTTTCCAACAACAGAATATGAGGTTGTTGAAGAAAAGCAGCCAGATGAAATTTTAAAAGAAATACAAGGCAGTGCCCAGAAAGAGTTTTTTAAAAAAAGAATTGAAACCGCTAATCTTGAATTTTATTCAGCTGGAAAAATGGCTGAAAAATACGATAAGGCAATAGAAGAAATTGACAAGCAAATTGGAAAACTTTATTCTTATCTTAAAGAAAACAATCTGCTTGAGAATACGGCTTTGTTTTTGCTGGGAGACCATGGAACAAATTTAACAGAACACAATATTTATTTCAGCTCTTCTTCCCTTTTTGACCAAACAATTCATGTTCCCTTTATTGCTTTTTTGCCAGGATTTGGCAAAGGAGAAGTGGATAGTTTCGGCCAAAACACTGACATTGTTCCAACGATTTTAGAGTTGCTTGGCCAAGAGCAGGAAGATTTGTGGAGAATTGACGGCCGCTCAATAATAGATATTATTAAAAAAAGAAAAGAAGATAGAACCAAAGTGTTCTTTTTTGACGGTTTGGCTGAAAACATTACTGGATTTAGGACCAAAAACAGCAAAACAATTATTGCAAAAGACCCTTTTTGTTATCTTTGCAAATCCAGCCATCATCAAAAAGAAGAAGAATACGATTTGGAAAAAGATCCTGGCGAAATTAATAATTTAAAAAAGGTTGTTGAATAATTAAACTAATTTATTATTAAATAATTTATGGACAATAAGTTTACTGAAGAAAGAACAAAAAGATGCGAAGATTTAATGAGGCCGGAAGTAAAAGAGCTTTTTAATCTTCCGCTTGATGAAAAAATAGTTCAATCTAAAAAAATTATAAATCAGGCCTTGGAAAAATATCCTAAAATAGGGCTGGGATTTAGCGGAGGAACTGACAGCCAAGTTTTGCTTCATTTGGCCTTGCCAGTTATTCCCCAAGACACCCCGGTTGTATTTGTTAATACCAGGCTTCAATTTCAAAAAACATACGATTTCATTGATAAGATAAAAAAAGAATGGGATTTGAAAAACTTTATAGAAGTAAAGCCAGAAGAAAATAAAAAAGACTATTTTGTGGACAAGTTCGGTCCAAAAACTCCAGAGTTCACAGCCACTTGCTGTCATTACCACAAAATATCTCCTTTATTAAAAGCTATTAAAGATTTAGGCCTTCAGGCGTTTGTTGCCGGAATCAGGGGAGTGGAGCATGAAGAAAGGGCGAAGGAATCAATATTTTCTCCCAGGGAAAACCATATTAGGGTTCACCCTTTGCTTTTTTGGAAAAGAAGCGATGTTCTTGATTATGTGAAAGTAATGGATATTGAAACAAACCCGCTTTACAAAGAAGGATATACTTCTTTGGGCTGCGTTTACTGCACAGAGAAAAACCCGAATCCTCAAATGCATGAAAGGGCTGGAAGGGGAGTGGTCAGGGAGGAAATTATGGAAAAGCTGAGAAAGCTGGGTTATACCTAATAAAATGGATTCTGATATTCAAAAACAAGAAAAGCAAAGCATATATATTTTAAGAAAAGCAAGGTCTGAATTTCAAAATGTAGGAATTTTAAAGACCAATACCAAAGAGAGCGATTTGTTATTTGCTTTGTGCGAAAAAGCGTTTTTTAACAAAATGCCTTTTTCTGTTATTGGAATGGATAGTTTGAAAAACCACCAGTTCAGCGCCTTAATAATGCCTTTTAGAGAAGAATTAAAAGATAAAGCTAATGTTCAAAAGGTTTATCCCTTGCTTGGCTGGAAAGATTCAGATGTTGAAGAATATCTTGAGTCAGGACCTGGAAAAACAGGGAAAACAGAAAAAGAAGAAATAATGAAACGCTTAAGGGATCTGGGCTATATGTGATTTATGGATTCAAAACCAAATATAATTGTAATAACCATTGATTCTTTGAGAGCAGACCATTTGGGATTTTTGGGCTATGAAAAGAATGTAAGTCCTAACATAGACGCTTTTTCAAAAGAAAGCGCTGTTTTTAATAAGGCTTTTTCTGTTGGTCCGGGAACTGCTTATTCTTTTCCTGCTATCCTTACTTCAACTTATCCCTTGGATTTTCACGGACCCAGAGAAATTGAAAGGCCCAGAGTGATGGTGAGCGAAGCGTTTAAGCAGGCTGGCTATACAACAGCTTTTATTCATTCCAGCCCCTATCTTTCTGATTATTTCGGATATAACAAGGGTTGGGATTATTTTGAAGATATGTATCCTGGTTCAAGGTCAGGAGCGATCCAGAAATCTTTTCTTAAGAATGTTTTCAAAGAAATAACTCTTTCTTCTTTTCCTGAAATTCTCTTTAGAACAATGTATTTGAGGTATAAAAAAGGGGGGCGGAAAAACTCTGAAATTAAAACCCCGGGACATATTATCAGCCAGACAGCCAAAGATTTGGTTTCTTCAGTTAAGGACAAACCCTTTTTTATCTGGATTCATTATATGGATCTTCATGTTCCCTATATTCCCCAGGAAAAATACAACTCTGGAGAGAAATTGTCTTTTGAGCAGGTGATAAGCGATTACATCGGCATAGTTTTTTATTCTTATTCAGAAAAAAAAGCTTTGAAGAGATTTATCAACAATAAATTCAAGAAAAAGTATTTAGACAGGGCAATATCTTTTTACGACGATCAAATTGCTTTTACAGACAGACTGTTTGGAGAATTTACGGATTTTCTTAAAAGGGAAAACCTTTATTCCAATTCTGTTATTTGTCTGGCCGGAGACCATGGAGACGAGTTCTTGGATCACGGGGGGTTGACCCATACCGGAACTTTGTATAACGAACTTTTGCATGTTCCTCTTTTAATCAAAGCTCCTGGCAAAGCCATTGGCCAGATAAAAGAAAAGGTTTCTTTAATTGATTTGTCCCCGACTCTTTGCTCTTTGGCCGGCTTGCAGCCGCCTGATGTTTTCAAGGGTTCGTCTTTGTTTGAAAATAGAAAGGGCATTGTGTTTCACCAGGGCGGACAGCTGAAAAAAGGCGGAGAAACCAATGATAAAGCAGAAAAGATAAAAAGGTGCAGGACAGCCTGCCAAACAGAAAACTACAAATACATATTTAACCATTCTGGAAAACAAGAGCTGTATAACCTTTTAAAAGACAGCCAGGAGCAGAATAATGTGGCTGGCGAAGAAACAGAGATCTGTTCTCAAATGAAAAACAGGGTTGAGGAGTTTTTAAGAAAAAACCCTCCGTTTTCAGCCCTATGATGTACAAAAACCCCAATTCAAAAAGAGAAAATCCCTTCAGGAAAGTATATGACAGCGAGAGATTTAAGGCAGTTTTGGAGAATAAGGACAAGCTGCCAGACTTTCCTTTTTTAATTGATTTGGAGCCTACTAACTACTGTAACTTAAAATGTCTTTTTTGCGGCCAGCAGGCAATGACCAGGCCTAAGGGTTTTATGCCAGAGCAGGTCTTTGAAAAAGTTGTTCAAGAGTGCCAGGAAAATAATACTCCGATAAGGTTAATCAGGTGGGGGGAGCCATTTTTACACCCTAAAATAATTGAGTTTTTAAAATACGCAAAGTCAAAAGGTATTCTTTTGCATATTACTAATAACGGTTTGGCAATTAAACAAGAACAAATAAAGGACTTGGTTGAGCTTGGAGTTGATTCTGTAATATTTTCTTTCCAAGGAGCCACAAAACAAGAATACGAAATAATGAGAAACAATAACCAGTACGACAAACTAAAAGCCAATATTTTAAAGTTAGTGGAGTTAAGGGGAGATAAAGAAAAACCCTTTTTGCATATTTCTTCCACTATGACTGATGAAACCAAGGAGCAGATAGATATCTTTATTAAATACTGGGGTAAAATTGCTGATTCTGTGGGCGTGGGCAAAACTAATCTTTCCAGATTGTCTTGCAGCCAGATAAGGTCTTTTGAAACTATTAAAAAACTGGATTTTTTAAAAAGCAAAGAAACAATAAAAAAATGCTACCAGCCCTGCACTGAAGTTTACCAAAAGCTTTCTGTTGACTGGGACGGCAAAGTGAGCTGCTGCTGCGGGGATTACGACAACTTTCTGACAGTTGGAAACATTAATGAAACAAGCTTGTATGATATCTGGAACAAGAGCTGGAAACTGAAAACAATCAGAAAAATGCTTGACAACAATATGCATAAAGAGTTAACATTATGCAGTACTTGCTATCATACTTATGAAGAATTCTAAAAGAATAATAGGAATAATCCCGGCCAGAGGAGGATCTAAAGGAGTAATAGGGAAGAATATTAAGCTTTTGGCAGGAAAGCCCTTGATTTATTATACTATTGCAGCTGCAAAAAACAGCCAATATTTGGATAAGGTTATTGTTTCCACAGATAACGATGAAATAGCCAAGGTGTCTGAACAATACAGGGCAGAGGTTTTAAAAAGGCCCCAAGATTTAGCCAGAGATAACACTCCAATGTTCCCGGTTATAGAGCATGTTCTTTTGCAGAACAAAGCAGATATTGTTGTTTTGCTCCAGCCCACTTCTCCTTTGAGGACCAATTTGCACATAGACGAAGCAATAGACAGGTTTTTTCAGGGAAATTATGATTCTTTATTAAGCTGCTGTTCTTCCCATGCTTTTATTTGGAAAGACAATCAAGATTCAGCTTTTGCTTTAAATTACGACTTTAAGAAAAGGATAAACCGGCAGGACAAAGAGCCAGAGTACAAAGAGAACGGAGCAATATATATATCAAAATACGAAGTTTTAATGCAGGACCGCCATATTTTAGACAGAAAAGTGGGCTTGTATGTTATGCCAAAAGAGTGTTCTTTGGAAATAGACGATGAGTTTGATTTTAAGCTTTCAGAAGAAATAAAAAAATATGAAAATTAGGATTGAAAAAACAATCGGAGAAAACAGCCCTTGTTTTATTATTGCTGAAGCCGGCATTAACCATGATGGAGATATTAACAAGGCCAAGCAATTAATTGACCAGGCAGCTTTGGCCGGAGCTGACGCTGTTAAGTTTCAGACCCATTTGTCAGAAAAAGAAATGCTTAAAAACGCTTTTACTGCAGATTATGTGGGAGATTCTCTTTTTGATTTGTTAAAAAGAGTTGAGCTTTCAAAGCAGGATCATATTGAGCTTAAAAATTATGCTGAGCAAAAAGGCATAATGTTCATTTCCACTCCTTTTAGCAAAGAAGCCGCTGACCTGCTGGAGGAAATAGGGGTGAATGTTTTTAAAATAGGCTCTGGAGAAATGACTAATCTTCCTTTGCTCGAGCACATAGCCAAAAAGCAAAAACCAATGATTATTTCAACTGGCATGAGCACTTTGGCAGAAATAAAAGAAACAGTTGATTTTGTCAAAGAAATAAACAGCAACATCGCTGTTTTGCATTGCACTTCTTCTTATCCTTCAAAATACAAAGATGTTAATTTAAAGTTTATCTCTAAATTAAAGCAGGAATTAAGAATACCAGTTGGTTTGTCTGACCATTCAGAAGGCATATACACTGCTTTGGCTGGGGTGGCTTTGGGGGCTTGCATTGTGGAAAAGCATTTTACTATTAGCAAAGAATGGCCAGGGCCTGACCAGGCAGCTTCAATTGAGCCAGAAGAATTAAAGGAATTAGTTAAAGGAATAAGGGCAGTGGAAAAGGCATTGGGGGATGTGAAGAAAATAAATGAGGATGAATTGCCGGTTAAAAAAATGGCCAGGGAAAGCGTTGTTTCTTTAACAGACATTCCCCAGGGAACAGTTATTCAAAAAGACATGGTTTGGGTTAAAAGGCCTGGCACCGGCATTCCAGCCAAAGATTTAAATAAAGTAATCGGCAGAACAGTTAAAAAAGACATTAAATCTGATCAATTAATATTATGGGAGAATCTGGAATAAGAAAAATATGCGTTGTTACTGGCAATAGGGCAGAATACAGCAAGTTAAAGCCAGTGATGCAGGAGATTAATTCCAGGCCTGATCTGGACCTGATTTTAATAGTTACTGCTTCTCATCTTTTGGACGACTTTGGCAAGACAATTGAGGTTATTAAGGAGGACGGTTTTAAAATATCAGCTGTTGCCAGAACAGTGGCAGCTGGCGAAGATTTGGGCTCTATGGTAAAATCAGTTGGCTTGTGCGCTTTGGAGCTGCCAACTCTTTTTGATTTTTACAACCCAGACATAGTTTTAATAACCGGAGACCGTTTTGACGTGTTGGGCGTGGCAGTTTCAGCAGCTTTTATGAACATTCCTTTAGCTCATATGGAAGGAGGCGAAGTTACCGGAGCAATAGACGAGAGCGTGCGCCATGCCATTACTAAATTCGCCCATATTCATTTTCCAGCAACAGAAAAGTCTGCCCAAAGATTAATAAAAATGGGGGAGAGGCCTGAATTGGTTTTTAATGTCGGTTCTCCTTCAGCAGATGTTATTCTTGAAAAAAAGGGAAAGCCTTTTGATGAGAATCTTTTGGAAAAATACCATATTTTTAAAAAACCTTTTTTGCTTGCAATTCAGCATCCGGTTACCACAGAATACGACAAGTGCAAGGAGCAGATGAAAGAAACCCTTTTGGCATTTTCTGAATTAGATATGCATGCTTTGATGCTTTTTCCCAATGTGGACGCTGGTTCCAAAGACATGGTCAGAGAAATAAGGCTTTTAAAGGAGTCTGGCAGGCTAGATAAGGTTTCTTTTTGGAAAAACGTTCCTTTTGAAGACTACATTGCCTTAATGGCTCAAGCTGTTTGTTTTGTTGGGAACTCCAGCAGCGGGATGAGGGAAACCTGTTATTTTGGCACCCCGACCGTTAACATTGGAACCAGACAGCAGGGCAGGGAAAGAGGCAGGAATGTGGTAGATGTTAATCACAACAAAGAAGAAATAAAGCAGGCAGTCTTATCTGCTATGAGTCATGGCAAATATGAGCCAGAGCATATTTACGGTTCGGGAAACAGCAGCCAGAAAATAGCTCACACATTGTCAGGCTTGGATTTAAGAAACATTATTCAAAAGAAAACTACTCTTGTTTGATAAAAGATTTGGCAAAGTTAAGCTCTTTTTTAGTTACAGCTCTGAATAAGACCATTAGGATTAAATAAATCAATGCTCCTAAGCCAATGGCTAAGCTGGTTTTAATGAGGCCTAACGGTTTGATAAAACTAATAGCCAGGGCCATAAGAATTGAGGCCAAGGCAATTTTTGCTATAAATAGCCAGTCAATTTTAAATGTGAATTCTTTTTTAGAATAGTAGTATATCAAAAAGAATCCTGAAACATATGAAATTAAGGTAGTTATGGCAGCCCCCAATATCCCTAAAGCAGGGATTAATGCTAAGTTCAAGGCTATGTTTAAGAAAGCGGACGCAGTCCATATCCTGGCCATAATTTTAGTCTTTTTTACCAGGCCGAGTATTCTGATAAATATGTTGGAAATGCCGTAGAACAAGATTCCGGCTGCCACAAAAGGAGTTATAAAAAAGGCGTTTTGGCTGATTTCCTGGGTAGAAAATAAATTAAGAATTGGTTTTGACAAAACAGAGATTCCCAAAACAGCAGGCAGGGCCAGGGCCAAAAAGTATTTTAAAGAATAGCCAAGGTATTTTTTAACCTCTTCTGTTTTGTGCTCGTCAAAAAGCTTAGCCAGAGTGGGGGGGAGGATTATAATAAAAGGCAGAATGAAAAAGTTTATTGCGTTGCCAACAGTGTAGGCAGGCGAGTAATAGCCCACCTGGGTAATTCCCATGAACCAGCCGATTAGATACCGGTCAGAGCAGGTAACTATCCAGTAGGAAATGCTTCCTAAAAAAAGAGGAACTCCAAAAGAAAGATATTCTTTTAAATTAGAAAAGTCAGGCATTTTTATCTTTATTTTTTTGAAGATTAAACAAAATCCCAATACAAAGAAGATAATTTTAGAGACTAAAAGAGCTGCAACAGCCCCTGGGATTCCAAATCCAAAAAAAACAGCTGAAATCACCAATAAAGCCTCCCCAAAGGATTGGGAGATTGAAAAAAAAGCAAACTTTTTAATTTCTGAAAAAGCCCTGAAAGAATTGGCAATAACGGAGTTTAAGGACTGGAATAAAATTACAGCCCCTAATATTTTAATCAATGCGGGGTTGCATTGGAAAAAAGAAGAAATAAAAGAAGAAAACAATATTAAAATTAAGGCCAGGATTATTCCTAAACTAACAACAAATAAAAGAACAGAGTAGAACCCCTCCTGGATTTCTGATTTATTTTTTTTAGCAGGCAAAAATCTTACCAAAGAATAAGGCAGCCCCAAAAGAATAGCCGGGCTTAAAAGTCCGATAGTCACTCCTATTTGGGCCCAGATGCCGTAGCTTGCGGGCCCGAGCAGTTTGGCAATAAACGGCAGGATAATAATTCCCTTTAAAATGCGCGCCAGGTCAGTGAAACCGGCCAGTCCTATATTTTTAGTAAAGCTTTTATAGCTGGACATAAGTATATTTTTATTATATCATAATAGTATGAAATTTTGTTTTTTAGTTAACAGGGCGCCTTTTATGTCGGAGTTTTTCGGCAAGATGGCCCAAGAAGTATCAAGGGCGGGAGACGAATATATTGTGGTATTTAACGACAAAATATCTGAATGGTTAAGAAAAAAGCACTTTCCTCAAAACAGCAGGACATTTTCGCAGCCAGACTGGTGTTTTGAAAATTACCAGAAGGGCAAGGAGGATTTTAATGATTTTACCTGGAAAGAATTCATTGGAGACTTTGACCGCTTCAACCAGTATAAAGCTTACAACTTTAATTATGAAAATTCAAGGGAAATAGTTTCCCAGGTTTTTCATTTTGCCAAATACATATTTGAAACAGAGAAGCCGGACCTAATTTTGGCAGAGCCGGAAACCTGCACTTTTAACGAAGCGTTTTCTTTTTGGGCAAAAAAGCATAATTCTTCTTATCTTGGCTTTATTGATTCTAAAATACCTGACAGGATAGATATTTATAATTCTGGATATACTTGTCCCAAATACCAATTAGATTTTAACAAAACAGACATTAAGGATATTCCAGAAGAAGAAAAAACAGCAGCAAGAGCTTTTATCCGGGATTTTGTGGAGCATAAAAAAAAGCCTTCTTATATGGATTATCACAAAAACTGGGAGGCAATGGGCGAGATCGGGAAAATAAGAAACTATATTAGAAGGGAAAGAGAGCTTTTTCCCTTTTATCTGAAATACAGGAAACAAAGAAAGCGTTTTAAAAAATTTGACTTTAACAGCGAGATATTGATAAAGTATCCGCCCCTTTATCTTAAAAAAGCCCTAAAAAGCAGGGTAAGAAAGGTTTTGCAGGCAAATATTTTTGATTCTAAAAAGCAAGACAGCGATTTTTATCTTTTTCCCCTCCATTTGCAGCCAGAAGCTTCTACCACTGTCAGGGCAGCTTATTTTTCAGACCAGCTGAATGCTATCAAGAACATTGCTTTTAGTCTGCCGTTTCCAGAAAAGCTTTATGTTAAAGAGCATCCTCTGGCTTTCGGAACCCATAATTCAGAATTTTACAAAAAGATAAAAGAGCTGCCTAATGTTTTTTTGCTAAGCCATAAAGAAAAAACAGAGGAACTGGTTAAAAAGTGCAAAGGAGTTATAACCTTAACCAGCACCATCGGCCTGGAAGCTGTTTTCTCGGGCAAGCCAGCCTATATTTTGGGCAATGTTTTTTACGAATACCACCCCTTGGCTTTTAGGGTTTCTGGATTTGAAGAATTAAGGTCTAAATTAAAAGAAAATCCGGCAATCAGCGATTTGGACAATACTAATATCCGTTTCTTTGTTTCTTATTTTAAAAATACCACAGCCGGAGACATAATTTTGGCTGTTTCAAAAAATGATACCAATAACTACAAAGAGATTTATGAATTCTCAAAAAGAACTGGCTGCCAGCAATAAAAAGGTATTCTTTTTTCTGCCCTTTTTAAGCCAGGGAGGAGGGGAAAGGGTTGTTTCGGAGCTTTCTTTGGGTTTTCCCGGCAATGTTAAGACAACCATTGTTGTTTTTAAAAATATCGCCACCTATCCCTATAAGGGAAAGTTGATTTGTTTGAATATTCCTTTTCCCGGCAATATTTTTTCAAAACCTTTTATTTTCTTTCTTGGTTTGATTAAGTTTAAGAAAATAATCAAACAAGAAAAACCTGATTGGGTAATCAGTTTTGGCAAGCTGCCCAATATAATCAATGTTTTGGCAAATAAAAACTCAATTTTAAGAGGAGATGTTTTTTTGTCTAAGGGATATAACCATTTTTTCGGAAGAATATACAAGATTTTAGTTAGAGCTCTTTTTAATAAGGCAGCCAAAATCATTGTTGTTTCAGAAGGCCTGAAAAGAGATTTTGTTGATAATTTTAAAATCAAAGAGGAGAAAATAAAAGTGATTTATAACCCGATTGACATTGAAAAAATTAAAAAGCTTTCCAAGGAACCCTTGGATTCAGAGCAGGAAAAGATATTTAACAGCCCGGTTATAATAAATATAGGAAGATTGGATCTGCAAAAAGGCCAATGGCATTTAATAAGAGTTTTTAAAGAAATAAAAAAGCAAAGGCCGGATATTAGGCTGGTTATTTTGGGCCAGGGAGAGCTTGAATTTTATTTAAAAGAATTGGCAGAAAACACAAAAGATATCTTTTTTTTAGGCTGGCAGGACAATCCTTTTAAGCTTTTGGCCCGTTCAAGAATTTTTGTTCTGACCTCAATTTGGGAGGGATTGGGCATGGCTATTTTAGAATCAATGGTTTGCAGGGTTCCGGTTGTTTCTGTTGATTGTCCCGTGGGCCCAAGAGAGATAATATCTTCTAACAGCGGTATTTTGGTTCCTGCATTAGAGTCTGGCCTTATCAACGGGCCGTTGACAAAGAAAGAAAATGAGCTAAAAAAAGAAATAATAAAAGTGCTTGATAATAAGCAATTGTCAGATTATTTGGCAAATAACGCTGAAAAAAGAGCTGAAGAATTTAAAACAGACAACATTATTAATCAATGGTCTTTTTTATGGAAAAGTTGAGTAAAATATATTGGATCGAGGCCTGTTTTTCTTCAAAGTACGGAGGAGCAGCTTATTCTGACAGGGTTAAGAAGGTTTTGGCTGGAAATTTTGATTTAGAAATAATTCAGATAAAAGAAAATTATTTGAAAAACAGATACTTAAAACTGATTGAGTGGTTTTTCAGGGCCTTGTTTTTGAAGAAAAAAGACGGCCTAGCAATAATAGATAATTCCTGTTCTGTAATTCCGGTTAACTTGTTTAAAAAGGGAAAAAGGTCAATTGGTTTGGTTCATCATATTGATTCATCTCAGTCTCGTTTCAGGTTTTTATTTTCTATTCTAGATGGCATTTTTCTTAAGAATTTGAAAAAGGCAGACACAATAGTGGTTGTTTCGGAATATTGGAGAGACTATTTTTTAAAAAAAAGCCACAAAGACGTGATTAAGATATACAACAGCGTAGAGATTTCCGGGATAAACCCGGAGGAGACCCAAGAGTTTAAGAAAAGGTTTGGTCTTTTGGAAAAGCCGATAGTGTATATAGGAAATTGCCAAAAAGCAAAAGGGGTTGTCCAAACTTATAAAGAGTTAAGGGATTTAGATGTTTATTTAATAACCTCTGGGAAAAAACAGGTTGATGTTGGAGCCTTGAATCTGGATTTGGAATACAGGGATTATTTAAAACTTTTGTCCAGCTGCGAGATGGCAATTGTAATGTCTAAATTCAAAGAAGGCTGGTGCAGGACAGCGGCTGAAGCAATGCTGTTGAAAAAGCCGGTAATTGGTTCAGGTCTTGGGGGCCAGAAAGAGCTTTTGGAAAAAGGAGGGCAGATTATTTGTTCTTTTGAAAGCTTGAGAGAAAAAGTTGAGTATTTGCTGGACAACTCAGAAATCAGGAAAGAAATAGGGGAGAAGGGGCATAATTTTGCCAAGGGCTTTACTTTTGATAAATTTAAAAAGAAATGGCTGGATTTAATATGGGCAAAGCAATAAAGACCATACCATTGATTCTTTTAGTTTTGGCAATTGGCCTGTCTCCTGGTTTTTCAGCAGGCCATCTGGCAGGCGGAAAGATAATTGAGTTGAGAGCAGAAGATCTTTTAGTGTTTGTTTTTGGCTTGTGGTGGGTGATTAGTCTTTTTTTCTTTCCAAAAGAAAAAATAGAGAGGCCAGCGCTCTTAGGACCTGTTCTTTTCTGGCTTTCAATATGCCTTGCGAGTTTTTTAATTAATTATTTTTTAGTCAATCTTTCTTTTAGCAAGGGGTTTTTCTATCTCTTAAAAGAGATTCAGTATTTCTTTTTGTATTTTTATTTCTTTTATAATATTAAAGACATTAAAGCTGTCAAAGCCGTTGTTTCTGCTTGGTTTTTCGTGGCCTTTGCCAACATTGTTTATATTATTTACCAGGTGTATAACAAATCCATAGCCGGCAATATTTATCAGTTTATTATCGGCCAGAAAATAGGCAATGCGGACTATGGGGCTTCGGCAATAGCAGAAGAAGGGTCTTTGCCAAGGGGAATGTTTTTTCTTCTGATCTTTGCTTTTCTTGTTAATATATTTCTTTATTATTATTTAAAATCAAATATTTCAAAAACAAAAAAAACAATCCTGGGAATAATTTCTTTAAGTTCTTTTGCCGGGGTTTTTTATTCAGGATCCAGAACCGCTTTTTTGGGCCTGGTTTTTGTTGTCTTTTTAACATTAACCCTTTTTATTCTTAAAAAAAAGAGCTTAAAAATGCTTTATGGAGCAGTGGTTGTTTTGATCGTGATTCTCATTCTTTTCTTTTCTCTTCCCAAATCTTTTGTTGGGCCGAGAAGGATAATAAAGACTGTGTCTTCCAAAGAAATGCTGGTTAGCGAGATTTACCGGTCCAGAATAGAGTCAGGAATGATGCCGACCCTTAAAAGGGCAATGGCAGAGAAGAATTATCTCGTTCCTTTTATCGGCTTTGGCAAGGGGTATTTTGGGGAAGGACACAATCAGTATCTTTTAAACTTTATTTCCACTGGCATTATCGGCAGTTTTGCTTTCTTTGTTTTAATCTTTGCTATAGTCAAGAAAAGCTTTAAATATTTTTTAAAAGGAAAGGACTCTTTGTCTGTTGGTTTGTCAACCGGGCTTTTAATTGCTACTCTGGGAATGCTTTTCTGTTCTTTGGCGTCTGACCCGTTCTTAGTGGTAAAGTCAGCTGAAACTTACTGGTCTTTTGCTGGTTTGGCTTTAGCTGTTTTAAGCATTAAAAAATATGAATAATATTTTGGTTTCCGTTATTATTCCTTGCAGGAACGAAGAAAAATTCATCCATTACTGCTTGGATTCAATTGTTTTTCAAAGTTATCCAAAAGACAAATTGGAGGTTTTGGTTGTTGACGGCATGTCAGAAGACAAAACCCGGGAGATGGTAAAAGATTATTCTTTAAAACATGTCTTTGTTAAGCTTTTGGACAATCCTGAAAAAACCACTCCTTATGCTTTGAATATCGGGATTAAAAATGCCAAGGGAAGCATTGTTATGAAAATGGACGCCCATACTATTTATGATAAAGAATATATTTCCCAATGCGTTTTTAATCTGGAAAAATACAAGGTAGACAATGTCGGAGGCGTGCTTGAGGCAGTTCCTTTTAAAAACACCTTGGTTGCCAGGGCCATTGCTAAAAGTCTGGGTTCCAGATTCGGGGTAGGGTCTTGTTTCAAGCTTGGAACCCAAAAGCCCAAAAAAGTGGATGCTGTGGCTTTTGGATGTTTTAGAAAAGCTCTTTTTTCCAAAATAGGCTATTACAATACCAATATGATCAGAAGCCAGGACATTGAGCTTAATTCCAGAATTAAAAAGCAGGGCGGGAAAATCGTTTTAGTGCCAGAAATTAAAGCTTATTATTATCCCAGTCCGGATATTAAGAGTTTTTTCAGGCATAATCTTAAAGACGGTTTATGGGTTTTTTATCCTTTAAAATTTTCAATCAGGGCTTTTTCTTTCAGGCATTTGATTCCATTTTTCTTCATTTTTAGTATAATAAGTTTAGTCCTTTTGTCTTTCTTTTTCAGATTTTTTCTTTGGATTTTGGCCCTGGAAATTATTCTTTATTTTCTTTCAAGCTTTTATTTTTCAGCTGTAATATGCAAGAAAGAGAAAGATATAAGGTTTTTCTTTTTACTGCCCTTAATCTTTTTAGCCCGGCATACTGGATACGGCTTGGGCTCAATTGCAGGATTAATATGGATATTCGCAAGCAAAAAGAAACAGGCTTCCACGATAAAATAAGGAGAGAGGATTTAAGAAAAGATAAAGAAAAGTATAGTTATTTTACTTCTAACAAGAAGTTTTATTCTATTACTGAAAAGAGCGTGAGTTTTATCAATGATTTTTTGATTGCCAATGGCAGGGGCAAAAGGGTTTTGGATTATTGTTCTGGCAATGGAAAAACAGCTATTTTTTTAGCCCAAAACGGAATTAAAGAGGCTGTTGGCATTGATATATCTCCTATTTCAGTTGAAAATGCGAAAAAAGAAAGTTTTGAAAAAGGATTAGTCAATGCCAAGTTTTTTGTTATGGACGCAGAAAATATGGATTTTGAAGACAATTATTTTGATTTGATTATTTGCAGGGGCGTGCTTCATCATTTAGACGTTAAAAAAGCTTTTCCTGAATTAGCCAGAGTTTTAAAGCCGGACGGCGCTGTTATTGCTGCAGAGCCTTTGATTTATAACCCAATTTTTCATCTTTACAGAAAAGCAACTCCCCATTTGAGAACAGAATGGGAATCAAGGCATATACTTTCTAAAAAGAAAATAGATTTAGCTAGGCGATATTTTAACAAAACTGATAAGAGATTTTTCCATTTGGCTGTTTTGGCTGCTGTTCCTTTTCGCAACACTTTTCTGTTCAATCCTATTTTAAGGTTTTTGGAAGCAGTAGATTCTGCAATCTTGAAAATACCCGGATTCAGATGGCTTTCCTGGCAAATAGTCTTTATTCTAACCAAGCCAAAAAAATGATAAAGAGATTGTTTGATATTATTTTTTCTTTTTTAGGGTTGGTAATCGCCCTGCCTGTTATTTTAATAATAGCTGTTTTGATCAAAAAAGAAGACAAGGGCCCTGTTTTTTACCGAGGAAAAAGAGCAGGAAAGAACAATCTTGTTTTTAAAATGTTCAAGTTTAGGACAATGGTTGTTAACGCAGACAAAATAGGAGGGCCTTCCACTTCTGCAGATGATTCAAGATTGACAAAAATAGGCAAGTTTTTAAGGGCTCATAATTTAGATGAGCTTCCCCAGCTAATAGATGTTTTCAGGGGCAAGATGAGTTTTGTAGGGCCAAGGCCTGAGGTTATTTCTGAAGTTAAAACTTATCCCCAAGAAATTAAAGAGATAATTCTAAGCGTTAAGCCTGGAATGACTGATTTGGCAACCCTGGCTGATTTGCACGAAGAGGAGATTTTAAGAGGAGCCAAAGATCCCCATCAAGTATACCGAGAAAAGATAAAACCGAAAAAGCTCAAGCTGGCAGTAGAATACGTGCAGAAAAGGTCCTTTTTCTTGGATATTAAGATTTTAATCAAGACGGTTTTAATTGCTCTTTGAGCTTGACTTGAGAATTGCCTATAGTTATTATATGCCCAAGAACATTGACAATAAAAAAAGGACATTTTTGAGAGGATTAGTTATGGAAACCACAGACTTAGTTATCGGCCCTTCTGCTGGCTCGCTGTATGCTCAAGGAATACGCGATGTTGAAGAACAGGTTTGTCTTTTGAAAAGAATAGAAGTCAGCGCTTTGCAATTGCCTCTTGGCCAATGGGGAACTGATAGGAGTATAATGACAGTAGAATCAATCAGGTCGGGATTGTTGTGCAATAAATTCCAGTTTCTTTTATTCCATGCTCCTGATTTTTCCAGATTTCTTATGCCCAGAAAACAAATTGAAATCTTGGCAGGTCTTTGCAAGAGCAATATGCCCAACGCGGTTGTTATTCATCCCTTAAAAACAGAAGAAGATCTTTATCCAGAAGATTATTATAGGGATTTAAGGTCAGCCGGCGTTCCTTTGGCAATAGAGAATATGGATCGCAGCAAAGACAGCGGTTTTTTAACAAGAGAGTTGATGGCTTTGGTCCAGAGTTTTGATTTGGGTTTTGTCTTGGACGTTCAGCATGCTTTTGAGCGAGACAGCTCTATGGAGCATGCCAAAGAATTGTTTTTATCGCTTAGGAAAGAACTTGTTTGTTTTCACGTAAGCGGAGAAACAAAAAGCAATCATCATTCTTTGGTTTGTCAAGCAGACAACAAAGAGGCAATTATTGGTTTTTTGAAATGGGCTTTTCTTCGAAAACCAGTTCCCTTGATTCTGGAAGGAAAATACCGGAATTTAGGCGAGGTTGAAAAAGAAATGAGTTTTTTGAGAACAGAGCTTTCCAGCGGGTGATTATTCATCCGCTTTTTTTTGTGATAAACCGGGTTTATCACAAAATTATGTTGATTTTTTAGGTTGAATATGTTAAGGTTTTAAAGAACATCAGGCATAGGGTCTGGTATGGAATTGCACTTTGAAAATAAGGGAGGTGCGAAATGTATATAAGTGAACCGGGATCGTCATGAATGGACGTTGACAATAAAATAAGGGATATTTCTGAAAGGATTAGAAATGGAAAGAGAGGATCTGATAATCGGCCCTTCTAATGGTTGGATGTATGCTATAAGCATATATGAAATTGAAGAACAGATATCTTTTTTAAGATTAGCAGGAGCCAGCGCCTTGGAAGTATGTTTTGCCCGGTGGGGGACTGACGGAAACAGAAAAAGGATGGAATCTGTGCAGCCAGGATTGTTCTGCAATAAGTTTAGATTTCTTTCTTTTCATCTGCCTGATTTTAGCAGATGGTCTTATCCCCGAGTTCAGATTGAAAAAATATCAGAACTTGTGGCAATAAATATGCCCAATGCCGCCTTGATTCATCCGTTAAAAGGAGATGACGATCTTTATCCAGAAGATTATTATAGGGATTTAAGGTCAGCCGGCGTTCCTTTGGCAATAGAAAATATGGATCGTGATAAAGGCAGTGGGTTTTTGATAAGAGAAATATTAGGTTTAGTTGAGAGTTTTGGTTTGGGATTTGTTTTGGACGTTCAGCATGCTTTTGAGCACGATTCCTCTATGAAATATGCCCGGGAGTTGTTTGACGCTCTTCAAGAGGCCATTGTTCATTTTCATGTGAGCGGGGAAACAGAAATCAACAATCATTCTTTAGTTTGCCAGGCCCGAAACCAAAAAGCTATTCTTGATTTTTTGGGATGGGCTTTTTCTCAAAAACCAGCCCCTTTGATTCTGGAAGGGAAGTACCGGGATCCAGACGGCCTCAAAGAGGAAATAGATTTTCTGAAAAGAGAATTAACCAGCGGGTGAGCAATTACCCGCTTTTTCATTGATTTTTTAGGATAAAATGCTATACTGAAAAATACGAAAATATGCAAGATTTGGCAGAAAAAGCCGGGAAAATAAGGAAAAAGGTTTTAGAAATGATTTACAAGACTCAAAGCCCACATATTGGAGCTTGTTTTTCCTGTGTTGATATTTTAACTGTTCTTTATTTTAAAATACTGAATACTGATTTAAAAGATAAAGACAGAGACATTTTTATTCTAAGCAAAGGCCATGCAGCTCCTGCCTTATACGCTGTTTTAGCTGAAAAAGGAATTTTAGAAAAAGAAAAATTGGAAAAGTTTGCAGTTGATCAAGGCGTTTTAGAGGGACATCCCAAAAGAGATTTAGAATTAGGAATTGAAGCAACAACCGGGTCTTTGGGCCAAGGGTTGTCTGTTGCAGCTGGCATGGCAAAGGCTAAAAAGCTTGATAATTCAAACTCTAGAATATTTACTCTTTTATCTGACGGAGATCTGCAAGAGGGCGCAGTCTGGCAGGCCTTGATGTTTTCTTCCCACCACCAGCTTGATAATTTGACTGCAATTATTGATTACAACAAGCTTCAGGTTTTGGGCAGGACAAAAGAGGTTTTGGATTTGGAGCCCTTAAAAGACAAGCTTTTAGCTTTTAACTGGCAGGTTTTGGAAGTTGACGGCCATAATTTTGAAGAGCTGCTTGAAGCTCTGGAAACAAAACATAAAAAGCCCTTAGCAATAATCTGCCATACCCAAAAAGGCAAAGGAGTTTCTTTTATGGAAAATAATCTTTTGTGGCATTCTAAAACTCCTTCAGAGCAAGAATATAATAAAGCTTTAAAAGAATTATGAGAGCTGTTTTTATTAAAGAGTTAGAGAATTTTGCAGAACAGAATCCCAATATTATGGTTTTAACCGCTGATTTGGGAAGGTTTTTTGAGTCTTTTAAAGAAAAGTTTCCCAAGCAATTTTTAAACTGCGGAGTGGCAGAAGAAAACATGATAGGCGTGGCAGCTGGTTTGGCTTTATCGGGCAAGAAGGTTTATTGTTATTCCATAATTCCCTTTTTAACAATGAGGGCTTTGGAAAGCATCCGGGTCAATATATGTTCTCAAAAACTGGACATTGTTTTGTTGGGGGCTGGAGGAGGCCTGGTTTACGGAACAGAAGGAATAACCCATTGGGCAATAGAAGACATTGCTGTTATGAGGAGCTTGCCCAATATGGCAGTTGCGGCTCCCGGAGATTTGTCAGAAGTTAGGGCCTTGGTTAAAGAATCAGTTGGTTTTCCAGGACCTTTGTATGTTCGTTTTGGCAAGGATAATGCTTTGCCTGTTCATCAGAACGCTCCTGATTTAAAAATAGGCAAGGGCATTGTTCTGAAAAAAGGAAAAAACATAGCCTTGATCAGTTCCGGAAGCTTGCTTTTTGAAGCCAAAAAAGCAGCTGACATTTTATCTTCCAAAGGAATTAATATCACCCTTGTCAGCATGCCGATAATCAAGCCGATTGATCAGGGGCTAATTGCTGAGTTGGCCTTGAACCACAAAATAATTTATACTTTGGAAGACCATAGTCTTGTTGGGGGGCTGGGCTGCGCTGTGGCACAGGTTTGTCCGGTAATAAAAATAGCTTTGCCTGACAAGTATCCAGACATAGTGGGCAGGTGCGATTATTTGTATAAAAGCTACGGCTTAGATGCAGAATCCGTGGCTAAAAAAATATATGAAAGTAGGATTTGTTAATTATCCTTTGCAATATAGGAATTTAAAACAGGAAATAGACTTAGCCATTGAAAACGTTCTTTCAAGGGGGGATTTGATTTTGAGAAAAGATGTTGAAGATTTTGAAGTTAATTTAGCTTCTTTTGTTGGGGCCAAATACGCAGTTGGAGTTAATTCCTGCTCTGATGCTTTGAGATTTTGCTTAATGGCTGCTGGCATTGGCCAGGAAGATGAAGTAATAACAGTTTCCCATACTTTTTTTGCAACCATAGAAGCAATTCATCATGTTGGAGCCAAGGTTGTTTTGATTGATGTAAAAGAGGATTTTTTAATGGACTCTGCTAAAATAGAAGATAAGATTACTCCTAAAACCAAAGCCATTATTCCGGTTCATTTGAACGGAAAGATCTGCGAAATGGACAAGATAATGGAAATTGCCCAAAAGCATAATTTAATTGTTATTGAAGACGCTGCCCAGGCATTGGGGGCTGAATATCAAGGCAGAAAAGCCGGTTCTTTTGGATTGGCTTCTTGCTTTAGTTTCTATCCTGCCAAGATTTTAGGCAGCATTGGAGACGGAGGAGCGGTTGTTACCAGCAGTTTTGAAATGGCTGAGAAGATAAAGCTTTTAAGGAACCACGGCCAGAAGACCAAAACAGAAATAGTTTCCTATGGTTTTACCAGCCGTCTTCATAATCTGCAAGCAACTGTTTTGAATGTTAAGTTTAAGCATCTTGGAGAATGGATTGAAAAAAGGAGAGAGATAGCTCAAATTTACAACAACGGGCTTGGGCAAATAAATCAGGTTGAAGTTCCTCCTTTTAGCCGCTTTGATGTTTTTCAGAATTATGTTATAAAAGCCCAGGACAGGGATAAACTGCAGGATTTTCTTCTTAAAAAGGGAGTGGAGACTTTGGTCAAAGACCCTGTTCCCAATCATTGGCACAAAAAGCTGAATTTGTCTCATTTCAGCCTGCCCTGCACAGAAAAGCTTTCTGAATTGGTTATTTCTTTGCCAATGTATCCTGAACTTAGCCAAGATCAGGTTAATTATGTAATTAAATGCGTAAAAGAGTTTTATGGGGTATAAAACAGTAACAGAAATGCCGGGCAATAAAGCAACAAAAGAAAACCTTAATATGCTTTATACCCGCTACAAATGGGCTTTGCAGTTTGTCCAAGGAAAAGATGTTTTAGAGGCTGGCTGCGGAGCTGGCCAGGGCCTGGGTTTTTTAGCCCAGTCTGCCAAAAAAATAGTGGGCGGAGATGTTGACGAAGAAATTCTTAAATACCCTAGAGAGCATTATAAGGAAAGGATTGAGATTGTTAATTTTGACGCCCATAATTTCCCTTTTGAAAACAATTCTTTTGACACGGTGATTTTGTTTGAAACCATTTATTATTTAAAAGAGCCAAAAGTCTTTTTAAAAGAATGCTGTAGGGTTTTAAGAGACAAGGGATTAGTTTTAATATGCCAGGCAAATAAGGAAAGGCCCGGCTTTAATCCCAGTCCGTTTGCTTTTAAGTATTTTTCAGCCGGAGAATTCCAGGATCTGTTTTTGGGGGCCGGGTTTAATCCAAAGATTTTCGGAGCTTTTCCAACAAAGGAAAACTCTTTTAAGGGCAGGATTTTGTCTTTTGTCAGGAAAGTCGCGGTAAAACTTCATTTAATTCCCAAAACAATGAGGGGTAAGGAAAAGCTTAAAAGGTTGTTTTTCGGAAAGCTTAAGGACACTCCTTTGGAAATCAAGCAAGGCATGGCAGATTATGAAGATCCGGTTTTAATCAACCCAGCAGTTCCGTGCCGGGATTATAAAGTTTTATTTATTTTAGCAGAAAAATGTTAGAGCTTTTTCGGAAAAATCGCAAAGCTATAATTTTATTCTTTGTTTCAGCTGATATTATTCTGATTTCCCTTTCTGTTTTTTTGGCTTTTTTCTTAAGGTTTGATTATGCTATTCCCGAGGAATCAATAAATCCCTTGGGCCAGGCAGTTGTTTTGTCTTTGCTTTTTTATGTTCCTGTTTTCTATTTTTTCGGGCTTTATTCCTTTTCTTGGTCGTATGTGAGCACAAAAGAGCTGGTGTCTTTATTTGTTTCTGCTGCTTTGTCCTTTTTATTTGTTTCTGCTGCCATATTCTTTTCAAGCAGTTATTTTCGCTTTAAGGGTTTTCCCAGGTCAACCCTTTTTATTAGTTTTTTCCTGATTGTTCTTCTTTGCGGAGCAATTCGGATTGCCAAGAGAGTTTATCTTCAGTTGATTGCAGGCCGGGGAGCAGAAAGAACAGAAAAGACTTTAATAATAGGGGCTGGGGACGCAGGAGAGCAGATTTTAAGGAGCATGCAGGGGTCTTCGGGTTTTTACGAGCCAATCGGGTTTGTTGATGACAGTCCAGCCAAAAAAGGAGTTTCAATCCACGGATTAAGGGTTTTGGGAAGAATAAAGGACATTCCCAGATTAGGCTTAAAAGATGTTACTGTCATAGTTGCTTTGCCTTCAGCAGGCGAAGAAGCTATAAAAAGAGCAGTGGAATTCAGCAGAAAAGCAGGAATTAAGAAAATAAAGATTTTGCCTTCTCTTTCAGAATTAGTTAATGAACAGGTTTCCCTATCTGACATTCGAGATTTTAAAATAGAGGATTTACTTCAAAGAAATCCGGTTCTTTGCGATGTTTCTTCAGTAAGAGAGTTCTTGCGCAATAAAACTGTTTTAATAACCGGAGCCGCAGGTTCCATTGGTTCTGAGCTTTCCAGGCAGGCAGCAGGATTTGGGCCCTTAAAGCTGCTTCTTTTAGATCAGGACGAAACAGGGATTTTCAATATTGAAAAACAAGTAAAAGGGCATGGGTTTGAGAATGTTGTCTCTTTTGTTGCAGACATTAGAGACAAGGATAAGATAAACTATGTTTTTTCGCGCCACAGCCCGGATATAGTTTTTCATGCAGCGGCTTACAAGCACGTTCCTTTAATGGAGTCAGAGCCGGAAGAAGCAGTAAAAAACAATATTTTCGGGACTCAGGTTTTGATTAAAAGCGCTTTGCGAAACAATGTTGATAAGTTTATATTCATTTCTACTGACAAGGCAGTAAAGCCGACTTCTGTTATGGGAGCCAGCAAGAGAATCGGAGAAATGATTTGCCAAGTTGAAAACCAATTAGGCAGGACCAAATTTATTTCTGTAAGATTCGGCAATGTTTTGGGAAGCCGAGGTAGCGTGATTCCTGTTTTTGGAGAACAAATCAAAAAAGGCAGGTCTTTGCAGGTTACTCACGAAGACATGAAAAGATATTTTATGGTTATCCCGGAAGCCGTGAGCTTGGTCTTGCAGGCCGGGCAGATGGGCAGGGGAGGAGAAGTGTTTGTTTTAAATATGGGAAATCCGGTAAGGATTTTGGATTTGGCCAAAGCAGTAATCCGTTTTTCCGGTCTGGAGCCTGACAAGGACATCCCGATTGTTTTTACAGGTCCGAGACCAGGAGAAAAAATGTCAGAAGAGCTTTTGGGCGAAAAAGAAGAAAAAGCTGAAAACAGCAGCCAGAATATCTTTACTGCTATTTCTCCCTTGCCAGAAAGGGAAAAAATAGAAAATGTTTTATCTTTGTTAGAGCAAAGCGTTGCGGAAAATAAAAAAGAAGAAATAAAAAAAATATTAACAGATGCAGCTAATTGATATTATTTTTCTTTTTTATATAATAAACATATATTATGGAAAATGAGATTAATTTAAGAGAATATTTCAGAATAATCAGCAAAAGGAAGAAAATTATCTCGGGCTTTGCCCTGGTTGGATTAATGGCAGGCGGTTTTTTGTATTTTTCAACACCTGTTTCCTATAACGCCAAAACCTATTTAGAGGTTGAAGATAATTTTTCTCTTAGTTTCGAAGAAAATGATATTGGAACAATCTGTCAGAACAGTGATGTTAATGAACTGATTTACAAAGTAAGGCAGGGATTTTACAGCGATTCTAAGATAACCGCAGATAATCCTCCGGGCACCCATATAATCGGGCTTAATTTTTCTTCAGATGATCCAGAGAAGGCAAAAAGAATTTTACAGCAAGCAAACTCTAAAATAACCCAAGAGAATGTAGAAGCTGTTGAAAAGGCAAAAGAACAAGGCAAAAGAGTTGCGCTGATTAAGGTTATAAAAGAGCCTGAAATCATAAGTGAGACCAATCCGGACCTGGTTTTTAATCTTATTTCTGGAGGCCTGCTGGGTTTGTTCCTGGGAATAATTTTTTCTCTTGCTATGAGCTGGAGGAAAAAGAAAGATCTTTTTAAGAAAAGTCTTTTGGGAATTGCCGTGATTTTGTTTTTTTCAATCGCCCTTAGCGCAGAAGCAGAAATAGTGGGGGAAAAGAAAAACTTTTTCGTTGATCCGGGTTACGATGCTTTGGGAAGAAAAGAGATTACCGCTGTTTTGTTGAAAACAACAGACCAGATTTATTTTTATGCCGACCAGGAGTGGTGGAATTTTGTTCCCCAGAACGAAATTTATCAGAAGCTCACAGAACTTGAGCAGGAATTTGAAGAAAATATCTATCTTGCTTTGACTTCAACGCTTGGCAGAGAATGGAATCCTGGAATTGACAAAGACCCCAGGATTACTTTTTTAATCCACCCGATGAAAAGTGAAGCAGGCGGTTATTTCCGGTCCAATGATGAATATTATAGACTTCAGATTCCAGACTCCAACCAAAGGGAAATGATTTATCTGAACTCAAAATACATTACCAGTAATCTGGCAAAAAGTTTTTTGGCCCATGAATTTGTCCATCTTATTACTTTTAACCAGAAAGAAAATGCGTATAATGTTGTAGAAGATGTTTGGCTTAACGAGGCCAGGGCAGAATATGCTTCAACTTTGGCAGGTTACGATGATGTTTTTGAAGGAAGTAATTTGGAAAAAAGAGTGGATCTTTTTTATAACAATCCCTCAGACCCTTTGCTTGATTGGAGAAATTCCAAGGATGATTACGGAGTAGTGAATCTTTTTATTCATTATTTGGTTGATCATTACGGCCTGGATATTTTAATTGATTCTCTTCAGTCTCCTAATAAGGGGGTAGAAAGCTTAAATTATGCTTTAGAAAAGAACGGCTTTGAACAGGATTTTTCTGACATTTTCTTGGATTGGACAGTGGCTTCTTTGATTAACGACTGCAATTACGGGAACAAATATTGTTATTTAAACCCCAATTTGGCAAACGTTCATGTCGGCCCTGATATTAATTTCCTTCCGGTTTCCGGAGAAAGCAGCTTAACTTTTTCCAATTTTGCCAGAAAGTGGTCTGGAAACTGGTATAAAATAATAGGAGGAAAGGAGGGTTTGAAAGTAGATTTTTCCGGAAATCCCAAAGCAGAGTTCCGCATTATTTATATTCTTCAGGGCCGTTCAGGTTCTTTTACAGTCAAGTCGCTGGATCTTGACAATGACAACAAAGCAGAACTTTATTTTGACGATTTTGGAAAAGAGACTACTGCTTTGTTTTTGCTTCCTTGTTTGAAATCAGGCAATGATTATTCAATATTTTCCTGGACAGTTTCTTCTGTTTCCAAGAACAATGATTCTGAAAACCAAGAACTAATTAACAGCCTTTTGACAAAAATAGACCAGCTAAAAAAACAAATAGCTTTTGTCAGGAATAGAATAGAAGTTATTTTGGCCAGAAAAAGCAATTTGCCCTCTGCGCCAAAACCCTGCGTTATTTCTAATAGTCTTTACTACGGTTTAAACAACGATCAGGTAAAATGCCTGCAGGAATTTTTAAAATCTCAAGGAAACGATATTTATCCCGAAGGCCTGGCAACCGGCTTTTTCGGCCCTTTGACCAGGGATGCTGTAATCAGATTCCAGGAAAAATACGCCCAAGACATTTTATTTCCTTTGGGGCTTCAGTCGGGAACCGGCTTTGTTGGGGTCAGCACCAAAAAGAAGATTAATTCTTTAATGGGTCAGAATTTATGAAGGTTTTGGTTACAGGAGGAGCCGGTTTCATAGGGAGTCATTTGACTGACAAGCTGGTGGAGAAAAATCACAAAGTGGTCGTTGTTGACAATTTGTCTACGGGCAAAAAAGAGAATATAAATTCTAAGGCCTGTTTTTTTAATGCTGATATTTGCGACTTTGAAAAAATTAAAAAAGCATTTAAGGGAACGGAAATCGTTTTTCACTTAGCTGCTTTGCCAAGAGTTCAGTCGTCTGTCAATGATCCTGTTGCAACCGGGAAAATCAATATATTGGGAACAATAAATGTTTTTAAGGCAGCTGTTGATGAAAAAGTCAAAAGAGTTGTTTTTGTTTCTTCTGCTGCTGTTTATGGAGACCAAGAAAGAGCTTTTTTCAGAGAAAAAGACAATCCTAATCCAATTAGCCCCTATGCCCTTCAGAAATTAACCGGAGAAAGGTTTGCTGAATTATTCTGCCGCCTTTATAATCTTAAAACAGTTTCTTTAAGGTATTTTAACGTTTACGGGCCAAGGATTGATTTCAACTCCGACTATGGTTTAGTGGTTGGGAGGTTTCTTTTCCAAAAAAAACAAGGCAAGCCCCTGACTATTTTCGGCACAGGAGAGCAAACCAGAGATTTTTGTTATGTTGATGACGCAGTAGACGCCTTAATCAAAGCATCCCAAAGCAGCAGGATAAAAGGGGGAGAAGTGATTAATGTAAGCTCTGGAAAGTCTTGCTCCATAAACAAGCTTGCAAATATAATCGGAGGAAAGGTCAAGTATTTGGCCAAAAGGCCGGGTGATATTCTTTATGCCAAAGCTGATATTTCTTTGGCCAGAAGCATTTTAAAATGGAAGCCCAGGATAAGTCTGGAGCAGGGGATTGAAAAAACCAAAGAATGGATGGCAATTAATTGTTAAAACTATGAAATTTTTAATAACAGGAGGAGCTGGTTTTATAGCCAGTTATTTGATTAAGGAGCTGGCTGGCAAGAGCCAGGAAATTGTTGTTATTGACAAAATGCCTGTTAAACAAGATCTTAGCCAGGCAGTTGTTTTCCATAAGGCAGATATTTTAGATTTTAACGCCATTAAGCCAATTTTTAATGATATAGATTATGTTTTTCATTTAGCTGGCACTTCCAGAATTTCAGATTCTTTAAAAGACCCGGTTGGTTCTGCCAAATTGGACATTCTGGGCGCAATAAATGTTTTTAAGGCATCAGCTTTAGCCAAACGGGTTGTCTATATATCTTCTTCAGCCGTTTACGGAAAACAGGATTTGCCCTTTAAAGAAACAATGAATCCTGATCCAGTCAATCTTTACGGAGCCCATAAGTTAATAGCAGAAAAGCTGGCAGGCCTGTTCCCGGTTCCTGTTGTTTCTTTGAGGTGTTTTAATGTTTACGGACCGGATACTGACTCCAGGCTGGTGATAGGCGATTTTTTAAAACAAAAAAAACAAGGCAAGCCCTTGGCTATTTTCGGCACAGGGGAGCAAATCAGGGATTTTTGCCATGTTGAAGATGCGGCAAGAGCTTTTTTAAAAGCATCCCAAAGCAGCAGGATAAAAGGAGGAGAAGTGATTAATATTGGTTCTGGAAAAGCTTATTCTGTAAAAGAAATTGCAGAAATGATCAGCAGCAATATTAATTACCTGCCTCAGAGGCCTATAGATGTGATTCATTCTCAAGCAGATATATCCCTGGCCAAAGAGCTTTTGGATTGGGAGCCTGAAATAAGCTTGGAGCAGGGCATTAACAACGCATTAATAAGTCAGACTTAAGCTTGATTTTTGGGCTAAAATAGAGTTAAATAGAGCTATGCTATGGATAAGAAAATAGGAATAATGGGAATAGGAATGGTTGGCGGGTCTTTGAAGAACTATTTGGAGAAAAAAGATATTAAGCCTTTTGTTTTTGACAAAGGCAAGAATTTGGGTTCTTTGCAAGGGGTTAATCAGGCCGACATTGTCTTTATTTGCGTGCCAACTCCTTTTAACAATAGTTTTGATTTATCTCTTGTCAGAGAGGCCTGTTCTAATCTTGAGGGTTCAAAAATAATAGTGATAAAATCAACAATTATTCCCGGCACCACAGAAAAGCTGCAGCAGAAATACCCTTCTCATAGGTTTTTATTCAATCCTGAATTTTTAACCGAAGCCACGGCCCAGGAAGATACTGACAATCCAGCAAGGCAGATTGTTGGATTTGTGGAACAGAGCCGGGATGTTGCCCAGGAGATACTGGATATTTTGCCAAAAGCTCCTTATGAAAAAATAATGAAAGCCTCAGAAGCGGAAATGGTTAAATACTTTTCTAACACTTTTTTTGCCATCAAAGTTATTTTTGCCAATCAGATGTATGAATTGTGCCAAAAAGCAGGGCTTGACTATGAAATAATCAGGCAGGCAGCTTCAGCTGACAATATGGTTGGGCCCAGCCATTTAGACGTTCATCATAAGGGCTACCGCGGTTACGGAGGAAAATGCCTTCCCAAAGACATGAATTCTTTAATTGAGTTTGCCAAAGAAAACGGAGTTGATTTAAAGCTCCACAAACTGGCCAAAGAGCTTAACAATGAATTAATGAGAAAGAATCATGAGTTATAAAATAGGTTTAATTGGAGCGGGTTACTGGGGCAAGAACCTGTTAAGGGTTTTTTCAGAGCTTCAAGCCCTGAAAGTAGTTTGCGACACTGATAAAGATATTTTAGAAAAAAGAAAAAAGCAGTATCCAGGCATTGAATTTAGTTCTGATTTATCAGAGGTTTTGAAAAAAGAAATTAACGCTGTTGTTATTGCTTCTCCTGTTGGAACTCACTACGAAATAGCCAAAAAATGCCTGGAATCTAAAAAAGATGTTTTCGTTGAAAAGCCATTGGCTTTAAAACTGGATCAGGGCCAAGAATTGGTTGATTTGGCCCAAAAAAACAACCTAATTTTAATGGTTGGCCACTTGCTCCATTACCATCCAGCCATTGTTAAATTAAAAGAGGTGATTAACCGGGGGGAGCTTGGAAGTATTAGGTATATTTGGTCCAATAGATTGAATTTCGGAAAGTTAAGGCCAGAAGAAAATGTGCTTTGGTCTTTTGCGCCCCATGACATTTCTTTGATTTTAAATATATTGGGAGAACCAAAAAAAGTGTCTGCTATGGGCAGGGCTTATCTAAAACAAGATGTTCCAGATACAACTTTGAGTGTTTTGGAATATGGAGATAATCTGGCAGCCCATATTTTTGTTTCCTGGCTGAATCCTTTTAAAGAACAAAAGCTTTCTGTTATCGGCTCTGAAAAAATGGCAGTGTTTGACGGAATAAATAACGAATTGATAATATATTCCCACAAGATTAATTTTAAAAAAGACAAGGGCTATGAAGCCATAAAAGCAGAAGGAGAGACGATGGATTTTGAGAACAAAGAAGCTTTAATGGAAGAAGCTAAGCATTTTTTAGATTGCATTGAGCAAAGAAAAACCCCAAAAACAGACGGCAAGGAGGGTTTGAGAGTTTTAAGAATCTTAGACCTGTGCCAGAAATCATTAAATATTAGAGAAAAAGGAGAATACGGAAGCTGACTCGCAAAATTTATTAAAATAAGGTAAAAAACATTTAGCTTTTTGCAAAATGAATATGGACTGATTTGAAAGGATAAGAGATGAAAATTCTGCTAAGAGCGCTGGAGAGTAATGTTGAAAGAAAACAAGAATGGTTTTCAAAACCTATTTGTGGATTATTGCAAAAAAAAGGAGTTCAATTTGGGTTTCAGCTTAGCTGTCCTGTTGATTTCAGCAGGATGCTGGATTGTCCTTTGGCTGTTCATTTGCCAGGTGGTTTTGCTAATCAGTGGCAAGGGCAAGGGGAGAGAATAAGTGAGGATTTGCAAGAGGTATTGGATCCAATTATTCAGCAAAAAGAAAAACTTCTTTATGTTGTTTTGCACGGATTAAGGGTTAACAAGGGCAGGCCCGATGCTGAAGGAGCTGAATTATATATTTCTGATGTTTCTGCTGAAGATTATGTTTCGGCTTTCAAAAGAATGGTCAAGCTGGTAGAACAGCTTATGGATTTGGACCTTCCAATAGCTGTTGAGAATGTGGCATTTACTAATTTCCATAGGGACAATGAGGGCGTTTTTCATCCCAAAACATTTCTTGATTTAAGAATACCGGTTTTAGTAAGTGATATGGAAAGATTAAGAAAAGAGACGGGGTGTAAACTGGTTTTGGACATTGAACATCTGGCATTTGCTTTGAAGTTTGCCAACAGAAGAAATATTTATGCCCGATTGCCAGATTGTATTCCCCAGGGATGTTCTAATCAAGAAGCTATGGTATTGGTAAACCGCGGAATTTTTATCCGCAAAGACAGGGTTCCTGTTGTTCCTTATATTCTTTCTTTGGAAGAAGAAATCAAGAAAGTCCAAACTGAAATATTCCATATTTCCGGATGCTGCAGCAATGGAGAATACAGTGAAATTAAGCCTTGGGGCCAAGCTAAAAAAGTGGTGGGGTCTCACGACCAAATAACAGACAGCTGTAACTTCAGAGAACTTTTGGCTGGTATGTTGCGACCAAATTCAATCATTGTGCCAGAAGTGGCAGGCCCGGATATGAATCCTTGCCATGCCCAAAGGCCGGATGACGCTGAAGAGAAGTCATTTTTGGTTCTGTGCGAGATTATAGAACAAGAGCTTGGGGTTTGAAATTACCCCAAGCTTTTTTATTTGATAAAACCTGTTATTGGTGGTGGCGACCTAATAGCTCTGCTATTAATATAGCTCTGCTATTAATATAGCTCTACTATTAATAGTTTCATCAGCGACCCTAACAACGCG